>Ga0131853_10000743_pt1 | contig 58707 bp, 63 predicted proteins | sample TergutLab28metaG_FD_92764 | JGI IMG/M metagenome (GOLD analysis project Ga0131853, IMG submission 92764) | Labiotermes labralis P1 segment gut microbial communities from Petit-Saut dam, French Guiana - Lab288 P1 (version 2) (version 2) | ecosystem: Host-associated > Arthropoda: Insects >...
ATGCAGGCCGACGACGACGCGATCATCCGCGCCGGCGAGCTCACGATGGACCAGGACACGCACGAGGTCTTCGTGGGCGACACCGCGATCGAGCTCTCCCCCACCGAGTTCAAGCTGCTGCGCTACCTCATGCTGAACCCGAACCGCGTGCTGTCGAAGGCCCAGATCCTCGACCACGTGTGGGAATACGACTTCAACGGCGACGCGGGCATCGTCGAGAGCTACATCTCGTACCTGCGCCGCAAGGTCGACGCCCACTCGAGCGAGCCGCTCATCCAGACGAAGCGCGGCTTCGGCTACATGCTCAAGGCGGGCAAGGCGTAACAGCGGCCGACGCCCCAGACATCCACCGCACCGCATCAGCCCCGGCCCAGCAAGCCGGGCTAACGTCCGAGATCTATGCATCGATCGCTGCTCACCGCGTGGAACGCCATCTCGCTGCGCTCCAAGATCACGGGCGTGACGGTGCTGGTGCTGACCTTCGGGCTGCTGCTCACCGGGGTCGGCACGACGCTGCTGTTCCGGCCCGTGCTGATCTCGCAGCTCGACCAGCAGCTCGTCGCGGCATCGACCGCGGCGAGCATCAACGCCATGGTCGACGCCGATTCCAGCAACGACAACGCGCTCGCCTCCGGTGACGGCAGCAGCGACTCGAGCACCTACTTCTTCGCGCTCTACGACGCCGACGGGCGGCTGCTGAAGTACAACATGCGCGACAAGGCGAGCGCGGTGCGACCCGCGATCCAGACGACACTGTCGCCGTCGCTCGCCGCGGCGTGCCGGGTGGGCGAGAGCTTCAACCTCGCGAGCAACGACGGCAGCGTGGAGTACCGCGCACGCTGCGTGACGCTGCAGTTCACCTCCGACGGTAGTCAGGGCTCGGCGATCGTGGCGACGTCGACCGGCTCGATCGACGTGCTGATGACCGCGTACCTCACGATCTTCTTGGGCTTCGGCGTCATCGTCGTGGTCGTCGGGGCGGTGCTGACGAGGATGCTGGTGACCACCACGTTCGCGCCCCTGCGCCAGGTCGAGCGCACCGCCGCCGCGATCGCCGACGGCGACTACAGCCAGCGCCTCGGCGGCGCCGAGCCCAACACCGAGGTCGGCCGCCTGAACCGGTCGCTCAACACGATGCTCTCCCGCATCGACCGCGCGTTCAAAGACCGGGCGCGCACGATCGAGCAGATGCGGCGCTTCGTCGGCGACGCGAGCCACGAGCTGCGCACGCCGCTCGTCTCGGTGCGCGGTTACGCCGAGCTGTACCGCATGGGCGCCCTGCAGGACGAGACGGCCGTCGCCGGTGCTATGGAGCGCATCGAGAAGGAGGCGCTGCGCATGGGCGGCCTCGTCGAGGACCTGCTCGAGCTCGCGCGCCTCGACGAGACGCGGCCGTTGCAGGTCGCGCAGGTCGACCTGCTGCCGCTGGCGTATGACGCGGCGATGGACGCCCGCGCCGCCAACCCCTCGCGCGAGTTCACCGTGGTGGTGGACCTGCCCCGGGCCCCGTTGCCCGTGCCCGGGCCGTCGGCGTTCGACGAGCCGACCCCGACCGCGGTGCTGCCCGTCGTCGGGCGGGACGGGGCGGTGCCGCAGCCCGCGACGACGGGCGTGGTGCGGGCCGCGCAGCGCGGCGGCATCCGTCTGCCCCAGCGTCCCCAGTCCGACACCAACTCGACCGGCCCGATCGCGTTCACCGCGTCGGCCCTCGCCCGGCTGCGCCGCCGCTCGCAGCCGCGCCGCAGCGACCCGGGCCTGATGGAGACGATGCCTCTGGAGCTCGGGGACCTGCCCGAGCGCCGCGCCGTGCCCGCCCTCGTGATGGGCGAGGAGAACAAGCTGCGCCAGGTGCTCGGCAACCTGATCGGCAACGCCGTGCGCTATACGCCCGACGGCTCGCCGATCCAGATCCGCGTCTCGGCGAACGTGGCCGCGCGCCAGGCGGTCGTCGAGATCGTGGACCACGGCGAGGGCATCCCCCCGCAGATCCGCGAGAAGATCTTCGAGCGCTTCTGGCGGGCCGACACCTCGCGCACACGCGAGACCGGCGGCAGCGGGCTCGGCCTCGCGATCGTCATGTCGATCGTGGCGGCGCACAAGGGCGCCGTCGACGTGGTCGAGACGCTGGGCGGCGGCGCCACCTTCCGCGTGCTGCTGCCGTTGACCGACGCCATCTGAGGCGTCTTCCCCAGCACAGGCACCGTTTCGAGTGGTCTCTCCACATTCCGCAGTCGTGGACGGGCGGGGGATGCCGCGGCCTGCGTAGCTTCGTGGCATCCACTCACCATCACGGAGGAAGCCATGACCACGTTCCAGGTCGACAGCACCGCGGTGCTCGACGCCACCCGTTCCGCCCAGGCCACCCTCGAGCAGCTGCGCGGCGACGCGGCGCACCTCACCGCGACGCTCACCGCGCTCCAGGGCTCGTGGTCGGGCCAGGCCGCCACCGCGTTCCAGCAGATGCTCGCGGGCTGGACGACGACCCAGCGCACGATCGAAACGCAGATGGGCCAGCTGCAGCAGGTGCTCACGAGCGCCGCGCAGCAGTACCAGGAGAGCGAGCTGCGCAACTACCGCATGTTCGCGGCGGGGCTGTAGGGCTGCGCACGGCTCACGGCTGCCGCACAACGCGGGATTCGTCACCCCGACGGCCCGGTTCGGGGTGACAAATCCTGCGTTTCCTGTCGTGGGGCCCTGGCCCGGACACGAAAGAGGGCGCTCCCCGTGGGGAGCGCCCTCTCTGTCGTGCGTGCGGACTCCTAGAAGTCCATGCCGCCGGTCGGGTCGCCGGCCGGAGCGGCGACGCGCTCGGGCTTGTCGGCGACGACGGCCTCGGTGGTGAGGAACAGGCCGGCGATCGACGCGGCGTTCTGCAGCGCCGAGCGGGTGACCTTGGCCGGGTCCAGGATGCCCTGGGCCAGCAGGTCGCCGTACTCGCCGGTCGCGGCGTTGAGGCCGTGGCCCACAGGCAGCTCGGCGACCTTGGCCGCGACGACGCCCGGCTCGAGGCCGGCGTTGAGGGCGATCTGCTTGAGCGGGGCCGAGATGGCGACCTTGACGATGTTCGCGCCGGTGGCCTCGTCGCCCACGAGCTCGAGCTTCTCGAACGCGACGGTGCCGGCCTGGATCAGGGCGACACCACCACCGGCGACGACACCCTCTTCCACAGCGGCCTTGGCGTTGCGGACGGCGTCCTCGATGCGGTGCTTGCGCTCCTTGAGCTCGACCTCGGTGGCCGCGCCCGCCTTGATGACGGCGACGCCGCCGGCGAGCTTGGCGAGGCGCTCCTGCAGCTTCTCGCGGTCGTAGTCGGAGTCGGTGTTGGCGATCTCGTTGCGGATCTGCTGCACGCGGCCGTCGATCTGGTCCTTGTCGCCGGCACCCTCGACGATCGTGGTCTCGTCCTTGGTGATGACCACCTTGCGGGCCTTGCCCAGCAGGTCGAGCGTGACGTTCTCGAGCTTGAGGCCGATCTCCTCGGAGATGACCTGGCCGCCGGTGAGGATCGCGATGTCCTGCAGCTGGGCCTTGCGGCGGTCGCCGAAGCCGGGGGCCTTGACGGCGACCGACTTGAAGATGCCGCGGATCTTGTTGACGATCAGGGTCGCGAGCGCCTCGCCGTCGACGTCCTCGGCGATGATCAGGAGCTGCTTGCCCGACTGGATCACCTTGTCGACGATGGGCAGAAGGTCCTTGATGTTCGAGATCTTCTGGTTCGCGATGAGGATGTACGGGTCCTCGAACACGGCCTCCTGGCGGTCGGGGTCCGTGACGAAGTACTGCGACAGGAAGCCCTTGTCGAAGCGCATGCCCTCGGTCAGCTCGAGCTCGGTGCCGAAGGTGTTCGACTCCTCGACGGTGACGACGCCTTCCTTGCCCACCTTGTCGATGGCCTCGGCGATCAGGGCGCCGATCTCGGGGTCGGCGGCGGAGATCGACGCGGTGGCGGCGATCTGCTCCTTCGTCTCGACCTCCTTGGCGCCGGCGATGAGCTCGGCGGTGACGGCGGCGACGGCCTTCTCGATGCCCTTCTTCAGGCTGATCGGGTCGGCGCCGGCGGCGACGTTGCGCAGGCCCTCGCGCACGAGCGCCTGGGCGAGGACGGTCGCGGTGGTCGTGCCGTCACCCGCGACGTCGTCGGTCTTCTTCGCGACCTCCTTGACGAGCTCGGCGCCGATCTTCTCGTACGGGTCGTCGAGCTCGATCTCCTTGGCGATCGAGACGCCGTCGTTGGTGATGGTGGGGGCGCCCCACTTCTTCTCGAGGACGACGTTACGACCGCGCGGGCCAAGGGTGACCTTGACGGCGTCAGCCAGCGTGTTCAGACCGCGCTCGAGGCCGCGACGGGCTTCCTCGTCGAAAGCAATGATCTTTGCCATGGTTGTTTCTCGTCCCTCCCGGACGTAGCAGCGAAAGATGTCATTAGCACTCCGATTAGACGAGTGCTAGAAGCGATTCTGGCACTCTGACACCGCGAGTGCAAGAAAGCCCGAAACACAACGAGCCGCCCGGTCACAATCGACCGGGCGGCTCGTGAAGCTGCTGAGCGTTACGCGAGTCGGACCGACTCGGCCTGCGGGCCCTTCGAGCCGGTGCCGACCTCGAAGACGACCTGCTGGCCCTCTTCGAGCGACTTGTACCCGCTCATGTCGATGGCCGAGTAGTGGACGAACACGTCCTGCCCGCCGTCATCGACCGTGATGAAGCCGTAGCCCTTCTCAGCGTTGAACCACTTGACGGTTCCGTTCGCCATTCTTTCTCCATTGCGTAGTGCCGGACGCGGAGAGTGCCCCCACATCGTTGTTCGCACGATCGTACCGAGCAGGGGGGTACGCAAGGGAAGACCTTCCGCCGAATCCGACGAATGGTTACGGGGGCGTCCGAAACCCGTCACATGCCCGAAACGCCGCGCTTGCGCATTCGATCGGGCAACACCGCACGGGGCGGATGAGGGGGCGGGATGCCCCGGCAGGCCTACCCCGTGAAGTCGGCCCCCAGAATCACCACGATCTGCGCCGTGGTGGTCGCCTGTGGCGAGCCCTTCGTCACGGTCTGCACGCCGAGCGCCTGCGCGACGCCGAGGGCGAGCCCGCGCTCGGAATCCTCGGCGTAGTAGACGGTCGTGGTCTGCACGCCGAGCTGCGGCGCGTTGCCCGTCGTGATCGTGGTCCAGCCGGCGCTCTCGAGCTTCGTCTTCGCCCGCGCGGCGAGGCCGCGCGTTCCGACCCCGTTGAGCACGGAGAGCGGGGTAGAGGGAACCAAGGTCGCCGTCGGCGTGGGAGTGGGTGTGGGGGTGGGCGTCGGCGTGCTGGTCGGCGTGGGTCGGGCCGTCGGCGCGGGAGTCCCCGCCGTGCTCCCGGTGCCGCCGCTGTTGTCGGTGCTGCTCGAGAGGTGCAGGAAGAGCCAGCCGGCGCCGACGATGACGAGGACCGCCACGGCGCACCACATGACCCACAGCCAGCCGCGGCCGCGGCGCGCGGGCGCGCGGTGTGCACCGGTGCGTTCGAGATCGGCGGGGATGATGTCGAAACGATCCCGCGGGAATTCTTGGCTCGCCATGCTCGCTCGGCTGTCCTTCCTTGGGCTCGGGCTCAGTCGATCGGCCGCACGCGTGCGGCGCGGAGCTCGCGACGCTCGTCCCGCTGCCTCAGCAGGCGCCGGATGAGAAGGGGGTCGTACGCCAGTGCCGCGGGATTCTCGATCAGCCGACCGAGGATCTGATAGTAACGGGCCGCCGACAGCGAAAACTGAGTGCGGATCGCCTGCTCCTTGGGGCCGGGGCCCTGCAGCCATTCGCGCTCGAAGTCGAGGATCGAGACCTCGAGTCCGGTCAGGTCGGCGGGCGGCATGGAGACAGGGTAGCGATCAGTTCGCCTGCGGCCCGCGATACATGCCGATGTGCGGGATGCCGGCTTCGAGGTACACGTCGCCGAACGGCTCGAAGCCCGCCTTGGCGTAGAGGCCCTGGACGTATTCCTGCGCGTGCAGCACGCACGCCTCACCCGGGTTGTCGGCGAGCGCCGCGGCGAGGAGCCGCCCCGCGAGGCCGCGGCCCCTGGCATCCGCCCGCGTCACGACGCGGCCGATCGTGAGGAATGCATCGCGGTGCTCGGGCTCGTCGTTGCGGAGCGTGCGGAGGTAGGCGAGGACCGCGCCGTCGTCGGCGGCGAGCCAGTAGTGGCGGGTGGCCGGCTCGAGGTCGCGCCCGTCGAGCTCGGTCTCGTCGACCTTCTGCTCGACGAAGAACACGTCGGTGCGCAGTTTCACGATCGCGTACAGCTCGCGGGCGGTGAGCTCGTCGAAGGCCTTCGTGATGACGGAACACTCGCGCATCCGAGCGAGTTTACTGTGGGGAAGGCTTTCCATCTCGAGAGAGGAACGACCATGTCCGAGGTCTCCCCCACCGGCCCCGCCGTCGTCAAGACCGACGCCGAATGGCGCGCCGAGCTGAGCCCCGAGCAGTACGCCGTGCTGCGCCAGTCGGCGACCGAGCGCGCCTGGACGGGCGAGCTGCTCGACGAGGACCGCGCCGGCATCTACACCTGCGGCGCGTGCGGGGCCGAGCTGTTCCAGAGCGGCACGAAGTTCGACTCGGGCTGCGGCTGGCCGTCGTTCTACGAGAGCGTGCGCCCCGAGGCCGTGAAGCTCATCGAGGACACGTCGCTCGGCATGGTGCGCACCGAGGTGCGCTGCGCTGCGTGCGACTCGCACCTCGGCCACGTGTTCCCCGACGGCTTCGGCACACCGACAGGCGACCGCTACTGCATGAACTCGCTCGCGCTGAACTTCACCGCCGAGGCGTAATTCCTTTACCTGACCCGCAGTTGCGTCACTAGAGTTCATTTCGTGACGCAATTGCGGGTTTCTGATGCTGCCGCGCTGCTGGGCGTGAGCGATGACACCGTCCGCCGGCTCATCGAGCGAGGCGAGCTCGCGGCATCCGACGGCGACGGCCCGCAACTCGTCGACGGCGCGAGCCTCGCCGCGCTGGCCGTCGAGCGCGCGAAGGCTGCCCCCGACCGCTCGCCGGTCGTCAGCTCGGCCCGCAACCACTTCGTCGGCGTCGTCACGCGGGTGCAGATCGACGGCGTCATGGCGCAGATCGACCTGCAGGCCGGGCCGCACCGCGTCGTCTCGCTCATCAGCGCCGAGGCGGCGCGCGAGCTCGGGCTCGAGGCCGGCTCGCTCGCGACGGCCGTCGTGAAGGCGACGAACGTGGGCGTCGAGGTCATGGGAGCGAACCGATGAGGCGGATGTCGGGGGCTGCGGTCGCCGCTACGGCGGCTGTCCTCGCCCTGAGCGCCTGCACGAGCGCCGCATCGAGCGGGCGCGAGGCATCCGCCGCGAAGCCCGAGAAGCTCACCGTCTATGCGGCGGCCTCGCTCACCCAGACCTTCACGCAGCTCGGCGCGGCTTTCGAGAAGGCGCACCCCGGCGTCACCGTCGCCTTCGACTTCGACGGCTCGTCGACGCTCGTCACGCAACTCGCGCAGGGCGCGCCCGCCGACGTGTTCGCCTCGGCCGACGAGAAGAACATGCAGAACGCCGTGTCGCAGACGCTCATCGCGGGCACGCCCGTCGACTTCGCGACGAACGTGCTCGAGATCGCGACCCCGCCGGGGAACCCGGCGCATGTGGCCTCCTTCGCCGATCTCGCGAAGCCCGGCCTCAAGGTCGTCGTCTGCGCCGACGGCGTGCCGTGCGGCAACGCCGTCGAGCAGGTCGAGAAGGCGACCGGCGTCACGATCAAGCCCGTCAGCCAGGAACAGAACGTCACCGACGTGCTCTCCAAGGTCGAGAGCGGCGACGCCGACGCGGGCGTCGTGTACGTGACGGACGTCAAGGGCGCGGGCTCGAAGGTGACCGGGGTCCCCTTCCCCGAGTCCGCCCAGGCCGTGAACACCTACCCGATCGCGGTGACGCGCGGCGCGGACCAGGCACAGCTCGCGAAGCAGTTCGTCGCATTCGTGACCGGATCGACCGGTCAGGAGACCCTCGCCGCGGCGGGCTTCGGAGCCCCGCCGAAGTGACCCGCGCGCGGCGCGCGTACCCGGCGTGGCTGTGGGTGCCCGTCGGGCTCGGTGCGCTGTTCGTGCTGCTGCCGCTCGCCGCGATCGTCGCGCGGGTCGACTGGGCGCACTTCCTCGGGCTGATCGGCTCGCAGGCATCCCTCGACGCCCTCCGCCTCAGCGTCGTCACGGCCCTCATCTCGACGGCCCTGTGCGTGCTGCTCGGCGTGCCGATGGCGATCGTGCTCGCGCGCGGGTCGTTCCCGGGCCAGTCGGTCGCGCGCGCCCTCGTGCTCGTGCCGCTCGTGCTTCCGCCCGTCGTGAGCGGCCTCGCACTGCTCTACACGGTCGGCCGCGAAGGGCTGCTCGGGCCCGCGCTCGAGGCGCTCGGCTGGCAGGTGCCGTTCTCGACGGCGGCGGTCGTGCTCGCACAGGCGTTCGTGTCGCTGCCCTTCGTCGTGATCAGCATCGAGGGCGCTCTGCGCAGCCAGACCGAGACGCACGACGACGTCGCGCTCGCCTACGGCGCGAACCGCACACAGGTGCTCACGAAGGTCACGCTGCCGTCGCTCGCGCCCGCGCTGATCTCTGGTGCGGTGCTGTGCTTCGCGCGCTCGATCGGCGAGTTCGGCGCGACGATCACGGTCGCCGGCTCGCTGCAGGGCGTGACGCGCACGCTGCCGCTCGAGATCTATCTGCGGAACAACACCGACCCCGACGCGGCGGTCGCGCTCTCGCTCGTGCTCATCGCGCTCGCCCTCATCGTGGTCTTCGCAGCCGGGCGGCCGTGGCGCACGGCGGCCGCCGCGGAACTCGGCGAGCTGCTGGGGCGCCGCAGCACGGCCGCAGCGGCCAAGATGGAGGCATGACCACCGTCGCCGAGCACCAGGGGGCCGTGCGCGAGCTGATCGCGCAGCACTGGCACCCGGCCGTCGAGCGCGTGCCGCTCGGCGCGGCGCTGGGCCGCGTGCTCGCCCGCAGCGTCTCGTCGCCGGTCGACCTGCCGCCGTTCGACAACTCGCAGATGGACGGCTACGCCGTGCGGACGGATGCCTCGGCCGGCGCCCTCGCCGTGACCGGCCACCTCGCCGCCGGCGACCCCGTCTCCGCGTTCGCCGGCGGGGCCGTCGCGATCATGACCGGCGCGCCGCTCCCCCGCGGCGCCGATGCCGTCGTGCCCGTCGAGGCCGTGGGCGCCCCCGGCGTGTTCGAGCCCGTCGGCGGCTCGATCACGCTGCCCGAACCCGTCGAGACCGGCGCGTTCGTGCGGCGCCGCGGCAGCGACCTCGCCGCCGGCGACGAGCTGCTGCCCGCGGGCACGGTGCTCGGAGCGGCGCAGCTCGGGGCGCTCGCGGCGTCCGGCCTCACCGAGGTGTCGGTGCGGGCGCGGCCGCGGGTCCTCGTGATCTCCACCGGGGCGGAGCTGGCGGCCGCCGGCATCCCGCTCGAGTCGGGCAGGATCTACGACGCGAACTCGATGTCCCTCGCCGCCGCGATCACGGCCGCCGGCGGTGTCGCCCTGGCGACCGCCGTGCACAGCGACGACCCGGCGCACTTCTCCGCCGCGCTCGAGTCGGCGGGCCCTGTCGACCTCGTCGTGACGAGCGGCGGGGTGAGCGCCGGGGCGCACGAGGTCGTGCGCGAGGTGCTCGAGCCGCGCGGCGTGCGGTTCGGCCCGGTCGCGATGCAGCCCGGCGGCCCCCAGGGCCTCGGCGCGGTGCCGATCGCCGGACGGCCGACACCCGTGCTCGCATTCCCCGGCAACCCGGTCAGCGTGCTCGTCTCGTTCGAGCTGTTCCTGCGACCCGTGCTGCGCGCGGCGCGGCCTGCGCAGTGGGCGCCGCTCGCGGCATCCGTCGACTCGCCTGCGGAGAAGCACCAGGTGCGCCGCGGCCGCTTCACGGCCGACGGCCTCGTCGAGCTCGTCGGCGGCCCGAGCTCGCACCTGTTGGTCGCCTACGCGCGTTCCGAGCTGCTCGTGCACCTTCCCGTCGGGCTCGCGCACGCCGACGCGGGCGACCGCGTCGAGGTCTGGAGGATCGATGACTGACGACACCGCGCCCGAGGGCGCCGAGCTCACCCATCAGCGCGCCGACGGCGCCGTGCACATGGTCGACGTGAGCGGGAAGGCCGTGACGAAGCGGCGCGCGCTCGCCGCGGCATCCGTCATCACCCGCCCCGATGTCATCTCGCTGATCAGCGAGGGCAGGCTGCCGAAGGGCGAGGCGCTCGCGACCGCACGTGTCGCGGGCATCATGGGCGCGAAGAGAACGCCGGAGCTCATTCCACTGTGCCACCCGCTGCCGATCAGCGGGGTCGAGGTCGAGCTCGAGGCCGCGGGCGACCGGGTCGAGATCCGGGCCGTGGTGAAGACCGTCGGCGTGACGGGCGTCGAGATGGAGGCCCTGACCGCCGTCTCGATCGCCGCGCTCACGGTCTACGACATGATCAAGGCGGTCGACAAGGCGGCGGTGATCACCGACATCCACGTGCTCGAGAAGGACGGCGGCAAGTCGGGCGCCTGGCGGGCGCTGTGAAGGCGCTCGCGCTGACCGTGTCGACGCGCGCGGCGGCGGGCGTCTACGAGGACGCGACCGGCCCCGTGATCGCGGCGTGGCTCGCCGAGCGCGGGTTCTCGACCTCGGCGCAGGTCGTCGCGGACGGCCCCGACGTCGAGGCGGCGCTGCGCGAGGCGGTGGATGCCGGGGCCGACCTCGTCGTGACGACAGGCGGCACCGGCATCGGCTCGGGCGACCGCACACCCGAGGCGACACGGGCGGTCATCGGTCTCGAGCTGCCCGGCTTCGGCGAGGAGCTGCGCCGACGGGGCGCCGCCCACAGCCCGACCGCGCTGCTCTCGCGCGGCCTCGCGGGCGTCGCCGGCACGACGCTGATCGTGAACCTGCCGGGCTCCGCCGGTGGCGTGCGCGACGGGCTCGCCCTGCTCGACGGGCTGTACGCCCACGCGCTCGACCAGCTCGGGGGCGGCGACCACGCGCGCTGAGAGCCGCGCGCGCCCCGCCGGATCGTAACCCGCGCGCAACAGACGCCGTGGTTGAGTTGCCGACATAGTCCGCTCGCGAAGGAGCCGTGATGTCGGAGACGGAGACCGCCGCGTCATCGGCCACACGTGCCGCCGGCGTCGTGCTCGCCGCCGGTGCCGGGTCCCGCTACGGCGTGCCCAAGGCGCTCGCGCGCGCCGCCGACGGCACGCCGTGGGTGCAGCTCGTCGTGCAGCGGCTGCTCGACGGCGGGTGCTCGTACGTCACCGTGGTGCTCGGGGCGTCCGCCGCCGAGGCCGCCGGGTTGATCCCGGTGGACCCGCGGGTGGACAGCGTGGTGGAGCCCCACTGGACGGACGGCGCCGGTGCTTCGCTGCGCGCGGGGGTGCGGCGGCTCAAGACATCCGCGCCGCCCTCGGTCTCGGCCGCGCTCGTCACACGCGTCGATCTGCCCGACTTGCCCGTCGCCGTCGTGAAGCGCCTGGTCGGCACGGTCTCGACGACGTCGCTGCGGCACGCGGCGCTCTCGGGCCGGCCGGTGCACCCCATCGTCATCGGCCGGCAGCACTGGCCGGCCGTGACGCGCGAGCTGCACGGCGAAGCCGACGGCCTCGAGTTCGTCGCGGCACGCGGCGGGCAGGACGTCGAGGCCGGCGACCTCTGGTCGCGGCGCGGCTGATCGCACCGGGCCGCGACAATGAAGAGGTGCCCCGCACCCGCTTCGCCGCCCCACTGGCCCTCGTCGCCGCCCTCACTCTGACGGCGTGCACGACGACGGTCTCGGACCCCGCCGCCACCGCGCCCGCGGGCGGCGTTGCCGCCGCGAACGCGAGCACCGACGCCGACATGCGCTTCGACCCCGCGACGGTCGGGGCGCAGCTCGACGCGATCCGGGTCGCGCCGGTCGACCCCTACAACGGCTACGACCGCGTCGGCGACTTCGGGCAGGCGTGGGCGGATGTCGATCACAACGGCTGCGACACCCGCAGCGACATCCTGCGCCGCGATCTCACCCAGGTGACGCCGAGCACCGGCTGCACGGTCGACACGGGTGTGCTGGTCGACCCCTACTCGGGCACGACGGTGCACTACACGCGCGGGGCGGTGTCGAGCCAGGCCGTCCAGATCGACCATGTCGTGCCCGTCTACGAGGCGTGGCGCACGGGGGCGCAGCACTGGTCGCAGGCGACGCGCATCGAGTTCGCGAACGACCCGCTCAACCTGCTCGCGGTCGACGGCGCCGCCAATCAGGCCAAGGGCGACCTCGACCCGTCGCGCTGGCTGCCGCCGCGGGCGTCGTACCGCTGCGAATACGTCGAGCGGTATGTCACGGTGCTCGCGAAATACCGGCTCACGGTGCCGAACGACGAGAAGGCGGCGCTGATCCGGCTGGTCGACGGATGCCCGTCGTAATCTGACGGCGTGAACTGGTTCCGTCGCCTCGTGCCGCCCGCCCCGCCCCTGTCGAAGGGGCCCGCGGTCGGAATCGGCGCCCTGGTGGCGGTCATCTGCGACCCCGATCAGGTCGAGGCCGGCGAAGACGACCCGGTGGGCGTGGTCGTCGCGAGCGGAGACAAGGAGATCGCGCCGTACCCCGGCATCCAGCGCCCCCGCTATTGGACGGTCGCGTTCGAGACCGCCGCCTACACGGCCGACGGCCGCGGCCCGTTCGAGCAGGCGAGCTTCCCCGAATGGCGCCTGCGCGTTCTCGACGCGGATGCCGCGGCCGACGCCGCCACGGGCGATGCCTGACCTCGTCTCACCTCACCGCTCCGAACTCACGCGAGCGGTGCGAAAAGGTCGCTCACCGGGTGTGTGAGGCGCCTTTTCGCACCGCTCGCGCGTGTTTAAGGGGCTGGTCAGCGCGCAGCGACGGCCGCGAGCACTTCGTCGGCCGTGCCGAGCTCGCCGAGCTTCGGGAACTGGTGGGCGATCGAGGCCTCGTGCGGCTCGATCGCATCGGTCATCGCGTCGATGACGAAGCCCACGTGATAGCCGAGCTCGTACGCCGAGCGCGCGGTCGACTCGACGCCCGAGGTGGTCGAGACGCCGGTCAGGACGATCTGCGTCGCCCCGACGGCCTTCAGCTTCGCGTCGAGGTCGGTCGAGAGGAACGCGCCGAGGGTCGTCTTGGTGACCGTGATGTCGCTCGGCTGCTGGTTCAGCTCGGGCACGATAGCCATCGCCTCGGCGGGGATGACGCGGGGCCCCGTCTGGCCGGATGCCTTCGAGCGCTCGGTACGACCGGGGGCGCCGCCCGCGACGTTCACGAGCACGACGGGCAGGCCCTTGGCGCGGAACGCCTCGGCGAGCGCAGCCGACTTGTCGATGACATCCGCGATCGGGTGTGCGGTCGGGAAGCCGAGGATGCCGACCTGCAGGTCGATGACGACGAGGGCGGGGGTCTCTTCGAGTTCGATGGCCATGGGGTTACTCCTTGATGGTGGTGGCGGATGCCGGTTGGGTGCGTGCCGCGGGCAGCCGCACCTCGCTGTCGACGGCCACGCCCGTGCCCCGCATGGCGGAGGCCGCGGCCGAGATCAGCGCGATCGCCGCCGAGACCGAGAACACGATGACGAGGCCGTCGTGGAAGGGACCCGACAGCAGGTGCGGGAAGAAGGTGTGGCCGGTGAGCGCGGCCTGCGCCGCAGCGGGCAGCCCGGCGAGCACGTGGTAGCTGTCGAGCAGGTACTTCACGGGGTTGGTGCCGAGCATCGCAGCGAACAGCGAGGAGACGGGCGGCAACCCGCCGATCTTCGCGGCCACCTCGTGCGGCACCCCATGGGCGATGAGGCCCGAGGTCAGCGTGTGGGGCAGCGTGGATGCCAGGCCGGCGATCATGAGGGAGAAGAACACCCCGATCGAGAGGGACGTGCCCGAGTTCTGGAACGTGGCGCGCATGCCGCTCGCGACGCCGCGGTACCGCGCGGGCACCGAGCTCATGATGGCCGCAGAGTTCGGCGCCGAGTACATGCCCATGCCGATGCCGTTGAGCCCGAGCAGCGCCGCGAACAGCCAGTACGGGAAGTCGACGGGCAGGAAGATCAGGCCGACGAACGACAGGCCGAAGACGATCATGCCGGTGGTCGCGAACAGCCGCGCGCCGAATCGGTCGGACAGGGCGCCCGAGACGGGCCCGGCGATGAGGAAGCCGCACGTCAGCGGCAGCATGAGGATGCCGGCCCACAACGGCGTCGACGCATAGGAGAACCCGTGCAGCGGCAGCCAGATGCCCTGCAGCCAGATCACGAGCATGAACTGCAGACCACCCTGCGCGAGGCTGCCGCCGAACCGCGTCACGTTCCCGAACGCGAAGGCGCGGATCTTGAACAGCCGCAGCTCGAACATGGGGTCGGCGACACTCAGCTCGATCCACACGAACACCGCGAGCAGCAGCACACCGCCCGCGAGCCCCGCAATGACCCACGGGTTCGCCCAGCCCATCGGCTGCCCGCCGTACGGCTGCAGCCCGAAGGTGATGGCGATGAGCACGGCCGAGAGGCCGACGGCGAAGGTCAGGTTGCCCCACCAGTCCATCCGCCCCGGGTGGCGCTCGCCGTTGTCGCGCAGCATGAAGTACGCCCACAGCGTGCCGACGATGCCGACGGGCACGTTCACCCAGAACACGCTGCGCCAGTCCCACGCGGCGAGCAGGCCGCCCGCCGTCAGGCCGATGAACATGCCCGCGAGCCCCGCGACCTGGTTGATGCCGAGGGCGAAGCCGCGGCGCTCGCGCGGGAAGGCATCCGTCAGGATCGCCTGCGAGTTCGCGGTCAGCATCGAGCCGCCGAAGGCCTGCACGAGCCGCCAGCCGATCAGCCAGAGCGCCGCGGGCGCGCCGCGCGCGGGGTCGAACGACAGCAGCACACTCGAGATCGTGAAGACGAGGAAGCCCGAGTTGTAGATGCGAACGCGCCCGAACATGTCGCCGAACTTGCCGACGGCGACGACGAACACGGACTGCACGAGCCGGTAGCCCATGATCATCCAGAGCAGGAAGACGATGTTCGCGGGCGCCAGCGGGTCGAGGTGGATGCCGCGGAAGATCGCGGGCATCGAGATGAGCACGATCGAGCCGTCGAGGCTCGCCATGAACACGGCCATCGTCGTGTTGGTGAGCGCGACCCAGCGATAGCGGTCGGGGGTTCCCGGGGATGTCCCGCGCCGCAGCCGCGCGGCGACGGTCGTCACAGCTCGCCCACGAGGCGCTCGAGCAGGGGCGCTGCGGCACGCAGGGTCGCGCGCTCCGCGGCGGTGAAGTCGCTCGCGAGCCGGGCCGCGAACTTGGCGGTGCGCGCGTCGCGGCGCGCGTCGAGCACGTCGAAGCCGGCGGCGGTCGGACGCAGCAGGATGCGCCTGCCGTCATCCGCGTCCTTCTCGCGCTCGATGAGCCCGCGCGCCTCGAGCGCCGCGATCGTCGTGCCCATCGCCTGCGGCGAGATGCCCTCGAGCCGGGCGACGGCGGCGGACGTCGTCTCGCCCGCGCGCTTGATGTGCAGCAGCGCGCTGATCTCGGCCGCGCTGAGCTCGCCCTCGGGCTTCGCCTTGCGCACGGCGGTGATGAAGAGGCGGATGCTCCCCAGGAGCTCGGCGGCGAGCGCGGATTCATCGGCCATATTCGTAAGCCTAGGTTTATCAATCCAGACTTACAAGTTCAGGCGGTGCGTCATCCGCCTGCGAACGCGCCGCTTAAAGATTGATCCGCCCCGCTCGACATCGAAGTTCCCGAATCTTCGATGGAACGGGGCGGATCCGCACTGAGGGCGCCCAACCCCTTGTCACGAACCTCAGTGGCCTGTGTGCCAGTGGTCGAAACCCAACCGGCAGTCGCACCCGACGCGAATCCAGTCGCCGGTGCGCTCGCTCATGAACACCTCCGCGTGCAGCTGACGCGCGAAGGGCTGCAGTGCGAGCGGCGAGCGGCGCACGGGGCCGCGGGGAGCACTGAAGATCTGAGCGAACTGCTCCCAGATCGACGGCTGCGGAATGATGATCGTGGCGGCCATGATGCTCTCCTTTCGCCAACTAACACGACAACTGTCAGGAACAATATCGGACACGTGTCGCGTTGTCTATAGGACACTTGTCGCGTAATAGACATTTTTCTGAGTTAGGGTTCCGGACATGGATGCTCGCTCCCGACGCTCGCGCGTCGCCCTCACGGACGCGGTCTACCGACTGGCCGTCGAGAAGGGCATCGATCATCTGACCGTGACGGATGTCGCGGCCGAGGCCGGCGTGAGCCGCGACACCTTCTACCGCCACTCGGCCGACCCGGTCGAGCTGCTCTGCGGCGCCCTGCAGGACGAGCTCACGGAATCCGTCTCGGCCTATCTCGCCATGCCCGTGGCCTCGGGCGGCGATGACAGCGTCTTCCTCGCGCCGGCCATGGCCGTCATGGAGCACATGCGCGACCACACCCCCATCTACCGACAGGCTCCGGGCAGCAAGAGCGGCGCCCGGCTGATCGCCATCATCGAGGCGGCGGCGCGCCAGGTCATCGAGACCCACCTCGACAACCACCCCGAGATCGTCCCCAAGCAGCTGCTGCCGATGACCGACGTCATCCGCCAGATGTCGCTCGGCTATGCGTCGTCGGGCGCGACGGCGGCGTTCTTCGCCTGGATCCTCGGCGAGGACGTCGACGATGTCCGCCACCACGCCGAGGTCGTGCTGGCGTCGGGCCCCGAGTGGTGGCTCGGCCTGCCCGAGCCGATCGCGACCCCGCGCCGCCCCGGGCGCGGCGCCGCCGGGTCGACCGACTAGTACGACTGACCGTTCGCATAGCGCTCGCGCCGCCAATGGCGCCCGTTCCCGCGATTGCGCGCCTTGTACGTCGGCAGCTGCGTGTCGCAGTTGGGACAGATCAACCGGACGTTCTCACGCGAATTGTCCGCGCTGTTCCCATCGATGTGGTCGAGCACGAACACGAGCGGAAGCCCGTTCCACGCGGTGGAGATCCCGCAGATCCGACAGCATCCCCCCTGCTCCGCCAGGATGTACGCACGGACCGATCGAGCCAGATGAATCTGCCCGGGCATACCGGTTTCCAGCCAGAGCCGAACCGCTTGTTCCCGGCGCATCGCGGCCGAGCACGCCTCTGAACAGAACTTCCGCTGCGGCGGATGCAGTTGCACTCCGCACTGCGCACAGGGCGGGCGATCGCGGCCATGTCTCCGCACGCCCCGGTTCGTCACCGAAGCCGCACAGCTGCGCGAACAGAATCTTGGATTCGCGGTGGCGACACCGCAATGCTCACAAACTCTCATGAGATCGAACATATGTTCGACCACTGACATTCGGAGCCGGTTAGGGGCTTCGATCCCCTCTCCTTCGCTTACAAGGCGAGCGCTCTGCCAACTGAGCTAAACCGGCACGACAGTCTCCTGCCGAGAAGCAATCGTACGGGAATCCCCTACGGCTTCCGGTTCGGGGTCATGACCACCTGGCTCGCGTAGGCGAAGCCGCCGCCGAAGCCGAACAGCAGCGCCGGAACGTTCGCCGGGATGCGCCCCTCGTGCCACCACTTCGAGAACCCGAGCGGGATCGAGGCGGCCGAGGTGTTGCCCGAGTACTGCACGTCGGTGACGACGATGCGGTCGGTGAGGCCGAGCTGTTCGGCGAGCGGCTCGATGATGCGCAGGTTGGCCTGGTGCGGCACGAAGACCTGGATGTCGTCCATCGACAGCCCGGCCGCCTCGACGGCGCGACGACTGATGTCGGAGGACTTCGACATGGCCCAGCGCAGGATCATCCGGCCGTCCTGGCTGAACTTGTTGCCGGTCTCCTCCTCGACGAGCACCGCACGCGACATCGTCGGCTCGGAGCCCCACACGGTCGGCCCGACGCCCGGCTCCTCGGCGGCCTCGAGGATGAAGGCGCCGGCGCCGTCCGCCGTGAGCACGCACGTCGTGCGGTCGGTCCAGTCGGTGATCGACGAGAGCTTCTCGGCGCCGATGACCAGCGCGCGCTCGACCTGCCCGCCGCGGATCGCGGCGTCGGCGATCGCGATGCCGTGCTCGAAGCCCGAGCACGCGGTGTTGACGTCGAGGATGACGGGCGAGGTCATCTCGAGCGCGGCGGCGACCCGGCCGGCGACGTTGGGGCTGTGGTCCATGACCGAGGTGGATGCCACGACGATCATGCCCACGCCGTCGGCCTCGAGCCCCGCGTCGGCGAGCGCGGACCGCGCCGCCGAGGTCGCGAGGTCGGCGACCGTCTCGTCCTCACGGGCGATGTGGCGCTCGATGATGCCGGTGCGCGAGCGGATCCACTCGTCGTTCGTGTCGACCAGCTCGGCCAGCTCGGCATTGGTCAGGACGCGTTCGGGCTGGTAGTGCCCGACCCCCACGATGCGGGAGCCGGCGACAGAACGGTGGGCCTTCAGCATGCTTGCCATCTTCTCAATCTAGGGATGCCGCGGCCGGAATGTGCGCGCCGCGATGTCCGGCGCCCTAGGGAGTCGCGGTCGGAGTCGGGGTTCCGGTCGGCTGCGGCGTCGAGTAGCGCTCGCCCTGGGCCTGCTGGATGAAGGCGCGGAAGTCGGTGGCATCCGTCACGGAACCCGTGAACTGCTGCCCGTCGACCAGCACCAGCGGCAGGTCGTCGGCCGTGACGCGCTTGATGTCGGAGTTCGGCAGCGGCCCGGTGGACGCGCGGCTGAGCGCCTGCTGCGTCCAGTCCACATAGGTCTTGTTCGCGATGCAGCGGCGGATGTCGCCCATCGGCGCCGCCCCCGCCCGCTCGGCGTAGCCGCCGATCTGGGCGTCGGTGAGGCCGACGCTGGTCTGGCTCGGCTCGTGCGCGAACAGCAGGCTGTTGAAGGCGAAGAACTCGTCGGGAGAGTAGTTGGCGACGCAGGCCGCGGCGTTGGCCGCGCGCAGCGAGTACTGCGTGCCCTGTGCCGAGCGGTTCGCGTAGAAGGGCAGCGGGTGGATCTCGAGCGTCGCGGCGCCCGACGAGACGAGCTTGCCGATCTGATCGCCGTTCGTCTGGTCGAACTGGCCGCAGTACTCGCAGAGGTAGTCGACGTACATGACGATGTTGACGACCTGGCCGCTCGTGTCGAGCGGGTGCGGCGTCGGCTTCGCATCGGCGGGGCGGGCCGGCGAGCGAGCGGCCTTGAGGCCCGTCGTGATGAGGACGCCGTCGCTCGCCATGTTGGCGGGGCCGTCGTGCGGGGGCCGGATCGACGTGACCAGCACGAACGTCACGATCGCGACGACCGCGACGATGCCGACGACGAGCCCGGATCGCAGCAGGACGCGGTTGCGCTTGTCCTTCTTCTTCTGGGACACCCGCAGGGCGCGCGCCTTGTCGCGCGCCGCTTTCCTGGCGTCCTTCGACGGGCGGGACCCGCTCGGCGACTCGTACGTCATATGCCTCATCTCGTGCTGGGGGTGGTGCTGAACGATGTTAACCGAGTGAGACATGGCGTAGAGTGTGAGCACTGCCGACGCCGTCAGGTGTTGGCAGTGACAACATCCATTCACTACGGATCGTCCGGCACGTACCTGCCGGTGAAGGAGACATACAGATGTCAACTGTCACGTACGACAACGCGTCCCGCATCTACCCGGGTTCGAACATCGCGGCTGTCGACTCCCTGAACCTCGACGTCGCCGACGGCGAGTTCCTGGTCCTCGTGGGCCCCTCGGGTTCGGGCAAGTCCACCGCTCTCCGCATGCTCGCGGGCCTCGAAGAGGTCAACGCCGGCAACATCTTCATCGGCGACCGCAACGTCACCGACGTGCCGCCGAAGGACCGCGACATCGCGATGGTGTTCCAGAACTACGCGCTGTACCCGCACATGACGGTCGCCGAGAACATGGGCTTCGCGCTCCGCATCGCCGGCGTCAACAAGGAAGAGCGCAACCAGCGCGTCCGCGAGGCTGCCAAGATGCTCGACCTCGAGCCCTACCTCGACCGCAAGCCCAAGGCCCTCTCGGGTGGTCAGCGTCAGCGCGTCGCCATGGGCCGCGCGATCGTCCGCTCCCCCCAGGTCTTCCTCATGGACGAGCCGCTGTCGAACCTCGACGCCAAGCTCCGCGTCCAGACCCGCACCCAGATCGCGTCGCTGACCCGCCGCCTCGGCGTCACCACCGTCTACGTCACCCACGACCAGACCGAGGCCCTCACCATGGGCGACCGCATCGCGGTCCTCAAGGACGGCGTCCTGCAGCAGGTCGGCACCCCGCGCGAGCTCTACGCAGACCCGAAGAACGTCTTCGTCGCCGGCTTCATCGGCTCGCCCGCCATGAACCTGTTCCAGGCCGACGTCACCGACGGCGGCGTGAAGTTCGGCACCACCGTCGTTCCGGTCGACCGTGCCACGCTCGGCTCGAACACCTCGGTCACCATCGGTGTCCGCCCCGAGGACGTCGTCGTCAACACCGGCGAGTCGGCCGGCCTCAAGGTCGCCGTCGACCTCGTCGAGGAGCTCGGCGCCGACGGCTACCTCTACGGCCACACCGAGGTCGACGGCAAGCGCGTCGACATCGTCGGCCGCGTCGACGGCCGCAACCACCCGAACGCGGGCGAGACCGTCTACATCACCCCGAAGGTCGGCCACGTGCACGTCTTCGACGTGAACTCGGGCGAGCGCCTCGGCGGCGCCGTCGTCGACTAAACCAGTCGAAGTCCTGACGGATGTCTGAAGGCCGCGGTCCCCTCGAGGGGCCGCGGCCTTCCCCGTCTCCCCGTCCCGTCCTCACGCCTCGTCCCTAAGGAACCACCGTGGTCGGATCCGTCGACATCACCGCGGCCGCCGTCGAGCCCGCGCTCCTCGATCTGCCGTGGAGCATTCCGCTCGACGAGTGGCCGTCCGAGTACATCGCCCAGCTGCCGAAGGGCATCAGCCGGCACCTCGTCCGCTTCGCGAACCTCAACGGCTACGTCGTCGCCGTGAAGGAGACGACGACCGAGATGGCGCGGCGCGAGTACGAGATGCTGCGCACGCTGCAGCGGCTCGACATCCCCTCGGTCGAACCCGTCGCCGTCATCTCGAACCGCCTCGACGAGCACGGCGGCGAGCTGCCGACGGTGCTCGTGACCCGCCATCTCAAGTTCTCGTTGCCCTATCGCGCGCTGTTCTCGCAGACGCTGCGCCCCGACACCGCCACCCGCCTCGTCGACGCGCTCGCCGTGCTGCTCGTGCGCCTGCACGTGACGGGCTTCTACTGGGGGGACGTCTCGCTCTCGAACACGCTCTTCCGCCGCGACGCGGGCGCGTTCGCGGCCTATCTGGTGGATGCCGAGACCGGTCAGCTGCAGGAATCGGGCCTCTCGAACGGCCAGCGCGAGAACGACCTCGAGATCGCCCGTGTCAACATCGCGGGCGAGCTCATGGACATCGAGGCCGGGGGCAAGGCAGCGCCCGAGCTCGACCCCGTCGACATCGCCAACGGCATCATCGAGAAGTACCGCGAGCTGTGGAGCGAGCTCACCGGCGCCGAGACCTTCGCCGCGTCGGAGCGCTGGCGCATCGCCCAGCGCGTCTCGCGCCTCAACGACCTCGGCTTCGACATCGGCGAGCTCACCATCAAGACCGACGACGCCGGCACGAACGTCGTCATCCAGCCCAAGGTGGTCGACGCCGGCCATCACGCTCGCCGCCTGTTCCGCCTCACCGGGCTGGATGCCGGCGAGAACCAGGCCCGACGCCTGCTCAACGACCTCGATTCCTACGCGGCGACCAACGGCCACAAGGACCCCGACGACGAGGCGACCGCCCACGAATGGCTGACCCGGGTCTTCGAACCGGTCGTCGCCGCGATCCCCACCGAGCTGCGCGGCAAGCTCGAACCCGCCGAGGTGTTCCACCAGCTCCTCGACCACCGCTGGTTCATGTCGCAGGAACAGCAGCGCGACGTCCCCCTCGCCGAGGCGCTCTCGAGCTACATCGACACGGTGCTGCGGCACCGCCGCGACGAGGCGACCGTGTTCGCGCCGAACACCGAGACGATGTCGCTGACCCTGCCGACGACCGACACCGACGGCTTCGAGCTGACCTGACGGCCCGGCACAGACGACGAAGCGCCCGGCAGATGCCGGGCGCTTCGTCGTCTCGCGCTCACTTCTTGTTCGCGCGCACCTTCGAGATCTCGTAGAGGGCGACGGATGCCGCGACCGAGGCGTTCAGCGACTCGATGCCCTGGATCGGGATCGACACGATCGCGTCGCAGGTCTCGGTGACGATGCGCGACAGCCCCTTGCCCTCCGAACCCGCGACCACGACGACCGGGCGGTCGGCGAGCTCGAGGTCGTACAGCTCGGTGTCGCCGCCCGCGGCGAGGCCGATGACGAAGACACCGGCCTTCTTGAACTCCTTGAGCGTCGCCGTGAGGTTCGACGCCATCGCAACAGGCGTGCGGGCCAGCGCGCCGGCAGAGGTCTTCCACGCGGCCGAGTTGACACCGGCGGAGCGGCGCTGCGGCACGATGACGCCGTGGCCGCCGAACGCGGCGGTCGAGCGGATGATCGCGCCCAGGTTGCGCGCGTCGGTGATGCCGTCGAGCGCCATGAACAGCGGGGTCTCGGCCTTGCGGATCGTCAGGTCGAGCAGCTCGACGGGGTGCGCGTACTCGTACGGGGGCACCTTCAGGCCGAGGCCCTGGTGCACGGCGTCGCGCCCGGCCATGCGGTCGAGCTCGGGGCGCATGATCTCGAGGATCGGAATGCCGCGGTGCGTCGCGATCGACAGCACCTCCTTGACACGATCGTCCATCTCGGTGCGCGCCGCGATGTAGAGCGTCGTGGCGGGGATGCCCGCGCGCAACGCCTCGACGACGGAGTTGCGCCCGGTGACGAGCTCGGTGTCGTCCGCGCTCTTGCCGCGGCTCGGCCGGTTGCCGCCCGCCGTGCTCGGCCGGCCGCCGCCCTGCCCGGTGCGCTTCGCGGCCGCGCGCTCGGCGAGCATCTTCTTGCGGTACGCGGGGTGGTACTCGCGGTCCTCGGCCTTCGGCGTCGGCCCCTTGCCCTCGAGCGCCCGGCGGCCGTTGCCACCCGTGCCCTTTCCGGTCGCGCCCTTCTTCGCCTTGCTGACTGCGCCTGCTCGTGCCTTAGCCATGTCCCTCACCCTCAGTCTTCCGTGATCGCCCACTGGGCGCCCGTCGGCGTGTCCTCGATCGTGATGCCGGCGGCCGTGAGCTCCTCGCGGATGCGATCGGCCGCCGCGTAGTCCTTCGCGGCACGCGCCGCCTGCCGGTCGTCGAGCAGCCGCTCGACGAGCGCGCCGAGCGCAGCGCGCGCGGCGGTGTCCTGGGTGCGCGCCCACTCGGGCGCGAGCGGGTCGATGCCGAGCACGCGGGTCATCGCGACGACCTTGCCGCGCGCGGACGCCACGACCTGCAGATCCTCGGCGTCGAGCGCCGTGTTGCCCTCGCGCACCGTGTCGTGCAGCACGGCGAGCGCCTGCGGCACCGACAGGTCGTCGTCCATCGCGGCGGCGAACTCGTCCGGCACGATCGGCACGACATCCGCCGCGAACCGCGTGCCCTCGATGCGCCGCGCGCTGCGCACGAGGAAGCCCTCGATGCGCTCGACCGCCGCCTCGGCCTCGGCGAGCGAGCGGTCGGTGTAGTCGATCGTCGAGCGGTAGTGCGCCTGGCCGAGCGCATAGCGCACGACCACCGGCGGCGCCGACGCGATCAGCTCGGCCGCGTAGATGGAATTGCCGAGCGACTTCGACATCTTCTGCCCGTTGACGTTGACGAGGCCGTTGTGCACCCAGAACCGTGCGAAGCCGTCGCCGGCCGCGGTCGACTGGGCGAGCTCGTTCTCGTGGTGCGGGAAGCGCAGGTCGAGGCCGCCGCCGTGGATGTCGAAGGACGCCCCGAGGTAGCGGGCCGACATGGCCGAGCACTCGATGTGCCAGCCCGGTCGCCCCTCGCCCCACGGGCTCGCCCAGTTCGCGCTCGCCGGCTCCTGGGCCTTGCGGCCCTTCCACAGGGCGAAGTCGCGAGGGTCGCGCTTGCCGCGCGGGTCGGCGTCGGCGGCGTCCTGCATGTCGTCCACCGACTGGTTGCTGAGCGCGCCGTACTCGGGCCAGCTGCGCACGTCGAAGTAGACGTCGCCCGAGCCGTCGCCGGCGGCATAGGCGTGCCCCCGGTCGATCAGGCGCTGGATGAGCTCGTGCATCTGCGGCACGTTCGCGGTCGCACGCGGCTCGTAGCTCGGGGGCAGGATGCCGATCGCCCGATAGGCCGCCGTGAACTCGAGCTCGACGCGGTAGGCGAGCGCCCACCAGTGCTCGGTGCCCGCGGCGGCGGCGTTGACGAGCACCTTGTCGTCGATGTCGGTCACGTTGCGCACGAGGGTCACCTCGAGGCCGCGGTAGGTGAGCCAGCGGCGCAGGATGTCGTAGACCAGAGCGCTGCGCACGTGCCCGATGTGCGGCGACGACTGCACCGTCGGACCGCAGACGTAGAGGCCGACCTTCCCCTCGACGAGCGGCTCGAAGTCGCGCAGGGCCTGGGCCCGGGTGTCGTAGAGGCGAATGGTCACCCTGCAGAGTTTACGGAACCGCCGCGCGGCTTCCCCGGATGTTGCCGACTACGCGCCGTCGGGGAAGCCGCCGCGATGTGTGACCGCCGGGTGCCGCGGCAGGTGCCGGTGCGGGTCGGCGAGCACCCGCTCGGTCTGCGCCGCATACGGCGGCCGCGACCGCCAGCCGCCGTCGGACGGCTCGAGCGCGCGGCGCAGTGCGGTCGCGTCGCCGTGGACGGCCGCGACGACCGCGCGCAGGCGGGCGACGGCCGCGCCGCCCACATCCGCCGCGACCCTGGCCTCGGCCGCTGCGGCTCGCTCGACGTGCTCCGCTGCGGCCAGCGCCCCGCGCGCGGTGAGGCCGATCACGACCGACCGCCCCGCGCGCCGCAGCCGCACGTGCTCGCTGCGCTCGAGGCGGCCGACGAACGACGCCATGGCCTCCGGTGCGACCCCGCTGCGCGCGACGAGCTCGGTGCGGGTGAGCTCGCCGCCGGCATCCGCCAACGGCTCGATGACGTCGAAGCCGAGCACGGCCGTCAGCTCGGAGCCACGCTCGTAGGCGAGGGTGCAGCGCAGCAGCGCCCGCGCCAGCAGCGAGCCGAGATCGAGTGCGCGGGCCGGGATCGGCTCGCCGGGGCCGAGGTCGAGCGGCATCCGCGTGCGGCCGCCGTCGGCGTAGCCGAGCTGCGGCATGCTGCGCGGCGTCGTGCTCGTCACCGTGCCCGCGAGCGGCTCGAGCGCGTCGCGCAGGTCGTCGATGCGCCCCGCACCCCAGCGCTCCCGCCAGCGCGCCTCGATCGCCGGCTCGAGCTCGGACCAGACGCGATGCGCGACCTTGCCCGGCCACCGCAGCACGAGCCGGTCGCCGTCGAGGCGCGCATAGCCCCAGCGGCGCACCCCGGCGAGACCGAGCCCGGAGGTCTCCGCCACGGCCTGCGGCAGGCCGTCCCCCGCGACGATGCGCAACAGGTTCTGCCACGTCGTCGCCGAGACGAGCCACGGGCGGCGGAACGTGTGCCCGCTCCGCGGCGCGGGCGTCGGCGGCCCGCCGTCGCCGAGTGCGGTCGTGCGGTGCGGCAGCCAGGTCTCGGCGGCGTTGTCGAACTCGATCAGAGAGGCGACGAACAGCTGCGACAGCGCGGGGTGCAGGTGCTCGTCCATGTCGTCACCGCGTCAGCAGCGCGGTCGCGATCGCCGCGACGCCCTCGCCGCGGCCGGTGAAGCCGAGCCCGTCCGTCGTCGTCGCGGTGACCGACACCGGAGCGCCGAGCAGCGCCGAGATGACGCCCTCGGCCTCGGCCTTCCGCGGCGCGAAGCGCGGCCGGTTCCCGATCAGCTGCACCGACACGTTGCCGATGCGCCAGCCCGCGTGCTCGACCAGCCGCCGTGCCTCGGCGAGGAACACTTCGCCGTGCGCGCCCGCGAAGCGCGGGTCGCTCGTGCCGAACGTCGTGCCGATGTCGCCGAGCCCCGCCGCCGACAGCAGCGCGTCGACGATCGCATGCGCGACCGGGTCGCCGTCGCTGTGGCCCGCGAGACCGCGCTCGCCCGTCCACTCGAGACAGGCGACCCACAGCGGCACCTCGGTGTCGGCGAAGGCGTGGGTGTCGGTGCCGACCCCGATGCGGGTCGTGCCGGATGCCGGGCGCAGCAGCTCCTCCGCGCGGCGCAGGTCCCACGCAGTAGTGATCTTGAACGCGAGGGGGTCGCCGGCGATCACGGCGACCGGGTGCCCGGCATCCGCCATCAGCTGCGCGTCGTCGGTGACGTCGCGCTCGGCCGCCGCGTACGCCGCGATCAGCTGCGCCGCGGGGAAGCCCTGGGGCGTCTGCACGGCCGCGAGCTCGGAGCGGTCGACCGTCCCGACGATCGCGCCGCCCTCGTCGGTGCGCTTGATCGTGTCGGCGACCGGAACGCCGGGAACGGCCCCGTCGCCGCTCGCCACGACGGCCGCGACGACGCGATCGAAGAGCGCGGCCGGCGTGAGCGCGCGGGCGGCGTCGTGCACGAGGACGACCTCGGCGTCGCCGACGGCGGCGAGACCGGCCGTGACGGACTCCTGGCGGGTCGCGCCCCCCACGACCACCTCCCCCGCGCCGATCACGCGGTGAAGGATGCCGCGCGCTTCATGCGCACGGTCGTCGGGCACGACCACGACCACCTGCGGCTCGTCGGACATGCCGGCGACGGCATGCAGGGCGTGCTCGAGGATGCTGCGGCCGCCGAGCTGCACGAAGGCCTTCGGCGCCCCCGCCCCGAGGCGGGTGCCGCTGCCCGCGGCCACGACGATGACGGCGACGCGGGGCGGCACGGTCGGAGCTTCGTTCACACGCCTAGTCTGCCGCGTCGCACCGGCAGGGAGCACAGCGAAGCGCCCCGGCCGAACGGCACGGGGCGCTTGCACACACGAATCGAAGGCCTAGGAGGCCAGCACCTCGTCGAGGACGCTCGACGCCGCCTCTTCGTCGGTCTTCTCTGCGAGCGCGAGCTCGGAGATGAGGATCTGACGCGCCTTGGCGAGCATGCGCTTCTCGCCGGCGGAGAGGCCGCGGTCCTGGTCGCGACGCCACAGGTCGCGGACGACCTCGGAGACCTTGATGACGTCGCCGGAGGCGAGCTTCTCGAGGTTCGCCTTGTAGCGGCGGCTCCAGTTGGTGGGCTCCTCCGTGAACGGCGCACGCAGCACCTCGAACACGCGGTCGAGGCCTTCCTTGCCGATCACGTCGCGAACGCCGACCAGGTCGACGTTCTCAGCAGGGACCTCGATCGTGAGATCGCCCTGCGTCACGTTGAGCTTGAGGTAGACCTTCTCTTCGCCCTTGATGATCCGTTTCTTGACCTCGGTGATCGTTGCGGCACCGTGGTGGGGGTAAACGACGGTCTCGCCAACCTCAAAAAGCATAGATGGTAGTCCCTTCAGCGCCTTCTAGACTACCACGGCGGGCCGTGTCCCAGCTTGAGATGACGCCCCGCCTCACCCGCCCGGCATCGGCGGCGCAGCCGCCCTCGCGGGCCGCGTGCCCTTCCGGGCATACGCTAAACTCAAACCGCATCCGAAGGCGCACCAGGCCGGAAACCGGCCCGCCCGATGCGAGGAATACCTACACGGAGGTTCTTTGTGAAGGCGCGCGTCGCAGCATCCGTCGTCCTGGCTCTCGGCGTCGCGATCGGCACGGCCGGTTGCAACCTGATCGCCCCGCAGGAGACCACGCGCATCAACCAGTCGACGTCGTTCGGTGTCGAAGGCGATGTCGGCCAGATCCACATCCGCAACGCGTACCTCGTCGCGCAGGGCGACCAGTTCCGTCTGATCGCGACCTTCGTGAACAGCACCGACTCGAGCCAGACCCTGACGATCGAGCCGAACGGCTCGTCCGCCGACACGCAGAGCCTGCACGTCGACGCCGGCGCCCCGACCGTCATCGGCCCCGACGACTACCTCCAGTGGAACGGCTTCAACATCGCCAAGGGCTCGCTGTTCCCGGTGTTCTTCACCTACGGCTCCGAGGCCGGCGTGACGCTCAACGTCCCGGTCCTCACGGGCGACTTCTCGATCAACTCGACGCTGACGCCGACGCCCGTGCCGACCTCGACCGACACCTCGACCCCGACGCCGACCCCGTCGAGCTGAGTCGGACGGACCGACCGCGCAGCGAGCGCATGAAGAAGGGCGGATGCCACGGCATCCGCCCTTCTTCATGTCCACGGCACAAGGTGCCCGGGCCTACTCGCTCTCGAAGCGGTAGCCGAGGCCGCGCACGGTGACGAGCATGCGGGGCTCGGACGGGTTGGGCTCGATGCGGCTGCGGATGCGCTTGATGTGCACGTCGAGCGTCTTCGTGTCGCCGAAGTAGTCGCTGCCCCAGACCCGGTCGATGAGCTGACCGCGGGTGAGCACGCGGCCGGCGTTGCGCAGCAGCAGCTCGAGCAGCTCGAACTCCTTGAGCGGCATCGGGGTGTCGACGCCCGCCACCGCGACGGTGTGACGATCGACGTCCATGCGGACGTCGCCGATCTCGAGCACCCCGTCGTCGGCGAGCTCGGGCTCGACGCGACGGCGCAGCACCGCGCGGATGCGGGCGAGCAGCTCGCGGCTCGAGTACGGCTTCGTGACGTAGTCGTCGGCGCCCAGCTCGAGGCCCACCACGATGTCCACCTCGGAGTCCTTCGCGGTGAGCATGATGACGGGGACGCTCGAGCGGGTGCGAATCTCGCGGCACACCTCGGTGCCGGGCATCCCCGGAAGCATCAGGTCGAGCAGGATCAGGTCGGCTCCGTCGCGGTCGAACGCCGACAGCGCTTCCGGGCCGGTTTCGGCGATGTCCACCTCATAGCCCTCGCGACGCAGCAGGAACGCGAGCGGGGCGGACAGCGACGGCTCGTCTTCGACGAGAAGAAGGCGGGTCACGGGTTCTGTTCTCCTTGCTGTCGTGCGGGGTACGGTGTGGCCGGGTCCTGCGGTGCCGCCTCCGGCTGATCGGCCTCGGGCAGGCGGATCGTGAAGGTCGAGCCCATGCCGGGCTGCGACCAGACACGCACGTCCCCGCCGTGATTCTGCACCGCATGCTTCACGATCGACAGCCCCAGGCCGGTGCCGCCGGTCATCCGGCTGCGGGCCTGGTCGACCCGGAAGAAGCGCTCGAAGATGCGCGCCTGGTCGGCTTCGGGGATGCCTTCGCCCTGGTCGGTCACCGCGATCTCGACGACGCCGTCGGCGATGCGCGAGCCCACGCCGACGCGCGAACCGTCGGGTGAATAGCGGATGGCGTTCGAGATGAGGTTGTCGACGGCGGTCACGAGCAGCTTCGGGTCGCCGTAGACGACGGCGCCCGTGGGCGCCCCCGCCATGAGCTCGATGGCGTGGGCATCCGCCCCGACCCGGTTCTGGTCGACCGCCGCCGCGATGATGTCGTCGATCTCGAGGCGCTCGGCGTTCGCGATCGCGTCGACGGCCTGCAGGCGGGAGAGCTCGATGATGTCCTGGGTGAGCCGCGCGATGCGCGTCGACTCGGCGCCGAGCCGCTCGGCGAACATGCGGACCTGCTCGGGGTCGTCGGCCGCGGTGTGCAGCGCCTCCGAGAGCAGCCCGATCGCGCCGATCGGCGTCTTGAGCTCGTGGCTGATGTTCGCGACGAAGTCGCGGCGCACGGCCTCGAGCCGATACGCCTCAGTGCGGTCGTCGACGAGGAGGAGCACGAAGCGGCTGCCGAGCAGCGAGGCGCGCACGTGCACGCGGATCGTGGCGTCCTTGAACCGGCCCCGCTGCAGGTCCAGCTCCTCGTCGATGAGCCGGCCGGTGCGGCGCACGCGCTCGGCGACCTCGACCAGCTCGGGGTAGGTCAGATGGGCATTGGAGACGAGGGCGAGGGCGAAGGCCTTCGCCGTCGCCTTGACGACGTTGAGCGAGGCATCCGTCACGATGCCGGCGGAATCCATGGCATCGAGAACCTGCTCGACGCCGTCCGGCACGGAATTACTGGTCACTTGGACAGCCTGATGACTACGTCGCAGAGCGAGGACGAGGATGACGACGAAGCCGCCGCCGATGACGACTCCAGCTAGCAGCGCCACCAGCACCAACCAACCGGAGTAGTGCACGACACCCAGAGTAACCACGGCACAACGACCCGAATCGCGCAAGCGGGTCGCCCGGGCCCCGCACGGGCGCTACTTTGGGATTTGTTCAGAAGCCGGGCACCGGCGGTTCACCGATCGCCGTGATCATGACCGGGAACGGCTGCAGCGCCGCCGTTCAGCGTGCCAACAGCAATGAGGGGAAGATCGACCCGATGCGCGAAGTATTTCAGCAGGAGCTCACCGAGGTCCAGGACCGTCTCGTCGAGATCGCGGAGCTCGTCCTCGACTCCATCCGCGACGCGACCACGGCCTTCAACACCGCGGACATCGCGCTCGCCGACAAGGTCATCGCCTCCGACCCGACCATCGACGAGCTGGCCGTCGAGCTCGACGAGCTCGCCATCGAGATCCTCTACCGCCAGAACCCCGTCGCCCGCGACCTGCGCATCGTCGTCAGCGCGCTGCGCATGAGCGCCTCGCTCGAGCGCATGGGCGATCTCGCCCGTCACATCGCGCAGCTGGCGCGCCGCCGCTACCCCGACCACGTCGTCCCCGAGTCGCTGCGCGACACCTTCACCCAGATGGCGGCGCACGACATCCACGCCGCCACGCTCCTCGAACAGCTGCTGCGCACCCAGGACGTCGAGCTCGCGGCGAAGCTCATCCAGAGCGACGACGCGGTCGACGCGCTGCACAAGACGGTGTTCGAGACGGTCCTCGGCGACGGCTGGCAGGGCGAGGCCGAGAAGACGGTGGACGTCACGCTCGCGTCCCGCTTCCTCGAGCGCTTCGGCGACCACGCCGCATCGATCGCGAAGAAGGTCCAGTACCTCTCCAGCGGCGACTGGGCCGCGGCCGAGCCGGCCTGACGCGTCCGCTGAGCCACGCAGAAGGGCCCCTCCGAGCGGAGGGGCCCTTCTGCGTGGCGGCGACTACTTCTTGGCGCCCTGCGCGGCGACGGCCGCGGCCCCGGCCGCGGCGGCCTCGGGGTCGAGGTACTCACCGGCGCCGAGCGGCGTGAAGTCGGCGTCGAGCTTGTAGACGAGCGGGATGCCGGTCGGGATGTTCAGCTCGGCGATGTCGCCGTCGCTGATGCCGTCGAGGTGCTTGACCAGCGCGCGCAACGAGTTGCCGTGGGCCGTGACCAGCACGGTCTTGCCCTCGGCGAGCGATGCCGTGATGTCGGAGAACCAGTACGGCAGCATGCGATCGATGACGTTCTTGAGCGCCTCGGTGCGCGGCAGCTCGCCGTCGATGTCGGCGTAGCGGGGGTCGCCCACCTGCGACCACTCGGCGTCGTCGGCCAGCGCGGGCGGCGGGACGTCGAAGCTGCGGCGCCAGAGCATGAACTGCTCCTCGCCGAACTCGGCGAGCGTCTGCGCCTTGTCATTGCCCTGCAGCTCGCCGTAGTGGCGCTCGTTGAGGCGCCAGGTGCGCTTCACGGGGATCCATGCGCGGTCGGCGACCTCGAGCGCGAAGTCCGCGGTCTGGATCGCGCGGGTCAGCAGCGAGGTGTAGAGGATGTCGGGCAGCATGCCGGCCGCCTTCAGCAGCTCGCCGGCGCGCTTGGCCTCGCCGACGCCCTGCTCGGAGAGTCGGACGTCGACCCAGCCGGTGAAGAGGTTCTTGGCGTTCCAGTCGCTGTTGCCGTGGCGCAGCAGAATCAGAGTGTAGGGAGCGTCGCTCATGGCCCCAGCCTACCGAGCCGCCGCGACCCGGATACTGGTCTCATGCCCCGCCCCGCTGCCGCCGTCAAACCCGTCGGCACCGTGACTCGGGGCACCACCAACACCAACCGGCTGCGCCGCGTCGACCGGTGGATCGCTGCGCGCCCCGAGTTCGGGCGCGCCGCCGACCCCCTCGTGGTGGATCTGGGCTTCGGGGCGAGCGGGGTGACGAGCTTCGAGCTGTGGTCGCGGCTGGCGGCCGTGCGACCGGAGGTCCGCGTGCTCGGCCTCGAGATCGACCCGGCGCGGGTGACCACGGCCGAGGGGCAGCTCGCCGAGGTGCGGGCGGGTCGGACATCCTTCGACCCCGACATGGATGTCGCGTTCGCGCGCGGCGGCTTCGAGGTGCCGCTGCCGGGAGGCGAGCGGGTCGCGGTCATCCGCGCCTTCAACGTGCTGCGGCAGTACAGCGAGGGCGAGGTGGCGGACGCCTGGGCGCGGATGGCCTCGCGGCTCGCCCCCGACGGCCTGCTCGTCGAGGGCACGTGCGACGAGCTGGGCCGCGTGTGCTCGTGGGTCGACCTCTCCCCCGCGGGGCCCGAGCGGTTCACGATCTCGCTGCGCCTGGCCGGGCTCGAGTCGCCGTCGGTGGTGGCCGAGCGGCTGCCGAAGGCGCTCATCCACCGCAACGTGCCGGGCGAGCCGGTGCACGCCTGGCTCGCGGCGATCGAGGACGCCTGGCGCAAGGCATCCGTGCTCGCCCCCTATGGCGTGCAGCAGCGCTGGATCGGCGCCGTCGCAGCGCTCCGGGGCGCCGGCTGGCCCGTGCTCGGCAGCCGCACGCGATGGCGGCTCGGCGAGGTCACCGTGCCGTGGCGCACGGTCGCGCCGCAGGCCTGATCACGGTCACAGCTCGGGCAGCAGCCGCTGGGCCTCGCTCTGCGGCATGCCTGTCGCGCACAGCAGGTCGATGAGCAGCGGGTGCAGGGCGATGACCAGGCCGCGGTCGCGCGCGTTCCCCTCGGGGACGAGCCGCTCGGGGCCGAGGCGCGTGACGAGGCCCGCGAACACCGCACGCGCGGCCGGCAGCTGTTCGAGGTCGCGGAAGCTGTCGTGCAGCAGCTCGCCGCCGAGCTGCAGCTGGTGCACCGCGTCGGCGATCGCGGGGCGCGGCAGTCCGTCGCGCAGCAGGTAGTCGGCGCGGCGGGTCACGACCCGCAGGTTGCGCCAGGCGAGGTCCATCGAGCGGTGCAGGACCTGCTGCGCCTCCAGCTCGGGCAGGTAGCGGCGCAGGAACGGCGAGATGCGGGCGACGGACAGCGCCGACTCGAGGCTGGCGGACCAGGCATCCGTCGGCGCCTGCGAGGTGCGCGCGAGATCGAGCGCCTGCGCCGACTGCGAGCGCTCGCCGTAGGCGAGCGCCGCGACGAGCATGCGCAGCACGACGACGAAGGAACGCAGCGAGTGCTCGGCGGCGCGCATCGCCTCGCGCCGCGGGTCGCGCGGCAGCAGCACCGTCGCGAGCACCGCGACGCCGCCGCCGATGACGCCGTCGACCGTGCCGCCGAAGAGGCCCGATGACGAGGGCGGGAGCAGCAGCACGATCATCGCCTGCACCAGCACGGTCGACGCGAAGCCCGGGTCGGCCGAGACGAAGCGCGAGACGCCGAGCGCGAGCGCGGTGATCAGCGCGATCTGCCAGAACCCGACGCCGAAGAGATGCAGGGCGACCTCGGCGAGCAGGACGCCCACGATCATCCCGGCGGCCGTGCGCAGCACGCGCATCGGCCGGGCGTCGCGCGTGAAGCCGAGGGATGCCGCCGCGACGGTGATGCTCAGCAGCGGTGTGCGGTGCCCGAGCACCCAGTGCGAGAACGCGAAGGCGACCATCGCCGTGACGACGATCTGCGCGAGGGCCGGCAGCGACTCGATGAACCGTCGCCGGGCGGCCCCGGCCCAGAGCGACGCCGCCGCGGGGGTGAGCCGTTCAGCCATTGCGCGACGGGCGCGTGACGGCGCCCAGGCGCGGCAGGCGGGGCACGTCGGCTTCGGCTCCCGCACTCGGCGGCACGACGACCTCCTGCGCGGCGGCGACCTCGACGCCCGCCGAGCGGACGCTCAGCTCGGCGGCCGGGTCGGCCTGTCGCTTCACGACGGCGAGCGCGATCGGCCCCAGCTCGTAGTGCAGCGCGCTCGAGGTCACGTGCCCGATCACCGTCTCGCCCAGGGCGACCTCGTCGCCCGCGATGGGCAGCACGGCGTCCGAGCCGTCCAGGTGCAGCAGCACGAGGCGGCGCGGCGGATGCCCGAGGTTGTGCACCTTGGCGACCGTCTCCTGCCCGCGGTAGCAGCCCTTGTCGAGGTGCACCGCCGAGCGCAGCCAGTCGAGCTCGTGCGGGATCGAGCGGTCGTCGACCTCGGTCGCGGAACGCGGGCGACGCGCGGCGATGCGCAGCGCCTCGGCCGCGGCCGTGCCGGCGACGCCGACGAGCCCGGATGCCGCGCGCCCCACCAGCCCGAGGGCGAAGTCCCGCGTCACGATCGTCTCGTACCAGCTCCACGTCGTGTAGTCGTGGTCGACGGCGGCGTACTGGTGACCGCCGGGCGCCACGGACGACCAGGGGTCGTGCCACACCACGGTTGCGGCGCCGTCGGGCGCGGCTGTCGCCGCAGCGGGCTCGGCCGCCGACTCCGCGCGGCTCGAGGCGACCGCGTAGAGCGGGGCCGTCGAGCCGATCACGGCGTGGGAGGCCGTGACATCCTCGACCTCGACACGCAGCATGAAGCGCATGCGATTCAGGAAGTCGACGAGGCCCGCGGCCTCGCCGCGTTCGGTGAGCAGCCACAACCGCTCGCCGTCCTCGACGAGACGCACCGCGTGCTCGATGCGGCCGCTCGGGTCGAGCAGCAAGGTCTCGCTCGAGTCTCCGGGCTGCAGGCCGAGCAGCAGCTGGCTCGACATCGAGTTGAGCCAGCTCAGGCGATCGGGTCCGGAGACGGTCAGCACGGCGGGCTTCAGCGCCACGACCGCGCGGCCTTCGGCGAGTGCGCGCTGCTCGCCGAGCGGGTTGCCGTAGTGCCACACGGCACCGACGTCGGGGCCGGACTCGGCCACGACGGCGCCCGGCAGACCGGCGAACGGGGTCGTCATCAGTCGACCTTCGCGAGGCGCGCCGAGGCGTGGGTGCGCAACTGCTGGCCGAGCGCCGCGATGTCCCACGCCCACAGCAGGTGACCCTCGACGAGGCCGTAGAGGCGCGTCGCGCCCGTGTACTCCTTCGCGCCGGCCGTGCGCATCACGGCATCCGTCGCGAGGTCGATGCGCGGCCCCTTGACCTGGCCGAGGTAGACCTCGGACACGCCGTCGGGGTGCACGAGCGCGACCTCGATGTCGAAGCCCTCGGCGTCGTTGCGCAGGGTCTCGACCGACTCGGCGTCGGTGAACGGCCGCTCGCCCCGGCCGGGCAGCATGCCGGGGCCCGGGTCGCCCGCGGTCAGCGGGCGCGACAGCCGCCAGTAGCCCGACTCGGCCACGAGCGGCGTGCGCTCGTCGTCGAGCACCCACGTGTACGAGCTGTAGTTGAGGTACGGCAGGCCGTCGTGGCTGAAGCTGATGCGCTGGCCGAACTCGCGCTGCACGTGGTCCTCACCGACGGCGTAGTCGAGCACGCCCGTGCCCTCCCACACGCCGACGAGCCACGACAGCGGCACCAGCTCGGCCGGCAGGCCGACGGGCAACTCGATCATGGCGGGCGGCGCTGCCTAGTGCTGGCCGCGGAACAGGTTGTAGACGACGAGCACCGCGGTGCCCGCGATCGCCAGCCCGGCCAGGCCCAGCAGCGCGATGAACACGAGTTCCAGCGTCAGAAGCATGAATCGACCCTAACTAATGGATGGCATGGATGACGCCCGTGGCGACGACGAGGATGATCAGCGCCCCGCTCACGGAGGACGCGAGACGCGAGACGAAGCCCCGCTTCTCCTGCGTGCCGATCTGGATGACGAGCGCCAGCACCACCGAGCCGCCGAAGGCGAGGCCCAGCCACGCCCCGTCGGTCGTGCTGCGGGAGAAGACGGCGACGAGCACCGCGGCGACCAGCGCGAACGCCCACACCGCGGACACGGTGCCGCGCGCCGCGCCCTTGGGAAGCTCCTGCCCGGTCATGCCTCCATTCTGCCGCCGAACGGCCCGGTGACGGCCGAATGACCGGGCCCGTGACGGCGTGCCGATAGGATTTCCCGCAATACCGGGTCGTGGAGGTCAGATGGCACAGCTGTTGATCCTCACCTCCGCGCCCGATCAGAGCCCGCTGCCCGCGCTCGGCCTGCTGAGCCACCGCATCAAGGTCGTGCCGGCCGAGGCATCCGCCCTCGTCACCGCACCGAGCGCCGACCTCATCGTCGTCGACGGCCGCCGCGATCTCGTCGGCGCCCGCGCGCTCGCCAAGCTGCTCACGACGACCGGCAACGCGTCGCCGGTGCTGCTCGTCGTGACCGAGGGGGGCATGTCGGCCGTGAGCGCCGAGTGGGGCGTCGCCGACATCGTGCTGCCCGACGCCGGCCCCGCCGAGCTCGAGGCCCGCATCCGCCTCGCCCTCGACCGCCAAGCGGCCGACCCCGGGCAGTCGAAGATCCAGGCCTCCGGCGTGACGATCGACGAGGCCTCCTATTCGGCCAAGGTGCACGGCCGCCCCCTCGACCTCACCTTCAAGGAGTTCGAGCTGCTGCGCTTCCTCGCGACCCACCCGAGCCGGGTCTTCACCCGCGAACAGCTGCTCTCCGAGGTCTGGGGCTACGACTACTTCGGCGGCACCCGCACCGTCGACGTGCACGTGCGGCGCCTGCGCGCGAAGCTCGGCGACAGCGAGTCGCTCATCGGCACGGTCCGCAACGTCGGCTACCGCTTCAACGTCGTCGAAGACGGGCAGTGACGGGCGCGGCGATCGAGTCGATGCCGGCGGGTGCCGCATCCGCCGACCTGCTGAGACCGTTCGACGAGCAGGCCGCGCTCGACGTCGCGGCCGGGCGGCGCACGCTCTTCGCGGTGCGCACAACTCCTGATGGCGCGGATGCCGGCAGCGCAGTTCTCGGGCTCGGCGCCCTCGACCTCTTCATCCATCAGGAGTTGCGCGCACGCGGGCTCGGCGCCGCGGCGACCGCGCAGCTGCTCGAACGCGCCGGCGACGGGCCGCTCACGGCCTGGTCGCACGTCGACCACCCCGCCGCGCGCACTCTCGCGGACCGATTCGGCTTCGCCGCCGCACGCCGGCTGCTGCAGATGCGGCTCGCCGAGCTGCCGGAAGCGGCCCCGGAACCTGCACCGGGTTTCGAGGCCTTCCGCCCGGGCGCCGACGACGCCGAGTGGCTCGCCCTGAACGCGCGCGTGTTCGCGTGGCACCCCGAGCAGGGCGGTGTGACGCAGCGGGACCTCGACGAGCGGATGTCGGAGCCGTGGTTCCGCGCGGACGACTTCCTGGTGGCACGCGACGGGGCCGGCCGCATGAGGGGCTTCTGCTGGCTCAAGGTCGATGAGGGCTCCGAGACAGGAACGGGTGAGATCTACGTCATCGGCGTGGCGCCCGAGGCATCCGGCCACGGCCTCGGCCGCGCCCTCACCATCGCCGGGCTCGGCCGCCTGCGCGACCGGGGGTGCACCTCGGCCGAGCTGTACACGGAGGCCGACAACGCGGCCGCCGTGCGCCTCTACCGTGCACTGGGCTTCGCCGAGACCGCCGCGCACGTGCAGTACGCACGCTCCTGAGCCGTCGCCGCGGGCGCTGTGGAACAGTTCACCCTGCGTTAGCGCGGGATGCCAAGATAGGCGCATGGATGGGGACACCCTGGTCGAGGAAGAGTTCGGCAGCGATCGGATCGACGACGATTTCGAGCCGTGGGACGCCGAATCCGACCCCTCGCTGCCACGCGACCGTTACATCGACCGCGAGCTGAGCTGGCTCGCGTTCAACCAGCGCGTGCTCGAGCTCGCCGAGGACCCGAACCTGCCGCTCCTCGAGCGCACCAACTTCCTCGCGATCTTCGCCAACAACCTCGACGAGTTCTTCATGGTGCGCGTCGCGGGCCTCAAGCGCCGCATCATGACGGGCCTCGCGGTGCCGACCAACACGGGCAAGGCGCCCGTCGATGTGCTCTCCGACATCTCCGCGAAGGCGCACGAGCTGCAGCTGCGCCATGCTCAGGCCTTCGGCGAGATCGGCGCCCTGCTGCGCGAGCAGGGCATCACGCTCGCCTCGTGGGACGAGCTGAGCGAGGCCGAGCGCGCGCCGCTGCGCGAGCTGTACGCGAAGCAGATCTTCCCGGTGCTCATGCCGCTCGCGGTCGACCCGGCGCACCCGTTCCCCTACATCTCCGGACTGTCGCTCAACCTCGCGGTCCGCGTGCGCAACAGCAAGACCAAGAAGGAGCAGTTCGCGCGCCTCAAGGTGCCGACGGTGCTGCCGCGCTTCATCCGCATCGACGGCGACGCCGAGCGCGTGCGCTACATCCTGCTCGAGGACCTGATCGCCAATCAGCTCGACGAGCTGTTCGCCGGTATGGAGGTCGTCGAGCACCACGTCTTCCGCGTCACCCGCAACGAGGACGTCGAGATCGACGAGGACGAGACAGAGAACCTGATCCAGGCGCTCGAGAAGGAACTGCTGCGCCGCCGCTTCGGGCCGCCCATCCGCCTCGAGGTCACCGAGGACATGGACCCGGTGACGCTCGACCTGCTGGTCCGCGAGCTCGACATCACCGAGCAGGAGATCTACCGGCTGCCCGCCCCGCTCGACCTGCGCGGGCTCTTCGACCTCGGCCGCCTCGACCGCCCCGAGCTGAAGTACGCGCCGCACGTGCCCGTGACGGCCGCGCAGCTGCAGCCGAGCGAGCCGAACGCGAAGCCCGACATCTTCGCGGCGCTGCGCCGTCAGGACGTCATGGTCCACCACCCGTACGAGTCGTTCGCGACCAGCGTCCAGGCCTTCCTCGAGCAGGCCGCCCGCGACCCCAACGTGCTCGCCATCAAGCAGACCCTGTACCGCACGAGCGGCGACAGCCCGATCGTCGAGGCGCTCATCGACGCGGCCGAGGCCGGCAAGCAGGTGCTCGCCCTCGTCGAGATCAAGGCCCGCTTCGACGAGCAGAACAACATCGAGTGGGCGCGCAAGCTCGAGAAGTCGGGCGTGCACGTGGTCTACGGCCTCGTCGGCCTCAAGACCCACTGCAAGCTCGCGCTCGTCATCCGCCAGGAAGGCGACCAGCTCAAGCACTACAGCCACGTCGGCACGGGCAACTACAACCCCAAGACCAGCCGCATCTACGAGGACCTCGGCCTGTTCACCTCGGACGACGAGGTCGGCAAGGACCTGACGCGTCTGTTCAACGAGCTCTCGGGCTATGCCATCGAGAAGAAGTTCAAGCGCCTGCTCGTGGCACCGCTGCACCTGCGCAAGGGCCTGCTCAAGGCCATCGCGAAGGAGACCAGGAACGCCGAGGCGGGCAAGCCGTCCGGCATCCGCATCAAGGCCAACTCGATGGTCGACGAGGCGATCATCGACGCGCTGTACCGCGCGAGCCGCGCCGGCGTGCCGGTGGATGTCTGGGTCCGCGGCATCTGCGCGCTCAAGGCCGGCCAAGAGGGCTACAGCGAGAACATCCGCGTCCGCTCGATCCTCGGCCGCTACCTCGAGCACTCGCGCATCTTCAGCTTCGCGAACGACGGCGACCCGCAGATCTACATCGGCAGCGCGGACATGATGCACCGCAACCTCGACCGCCGCGTCGAGGCCCTCGTGCGCCTCACCAAGCCCGAGCACATCCGCGAGCTGACCGCCATGTTCGACCTGGCGATGAGCGACACGACGTCGTCGTGGTCGCTCGAGCCCGACGGCAACTGGGCGCGGCACGCGACCGACGAGCGCGGCCGCCCGCTGACCGATCTGCAGAACCACCTCATGCAGCAGATCTCGCACCGCCCGCGTGCAGCGGTGCGCCTGTGACGGACGGCATCATCCTGGCGGCCGGCGCCGTGTGCTGGCGACTGGTCGACGGGCACATCCGCGTGCTCGTCATCCACCGCCCGCGATACGACGACCTGACACTGCCCAAGGGCAAGCTCGAGCCGGGTGAGACCGCCCCCGAGGCGGCCGTACGCGAGGTCCGGGAGGAGACCGGGCTCTCGATCACACTCGGCATGCCGCTCTCGCCGACGCGGTACACGCTCGCGAACGGCCGCGAGAAGGTCGTGCAGTACTGGTCGGCGGAGGTCGGCGAGACGGCGGTGCGCGCCGCGCGCTTCCGCTCCAACGCCGAGGTCGACGCCGCGCACTGGATGCCGCTGTCGAAGGCGAAGGTCGCGCTGAGCTACGAGCACGACATCCAGCTGCTCGAGGAGTTCGCACGCCTGCACGAGCGGGCGGCCGGCTCGACCTTCGGCCTCATCGTGCTGCGGCACGCGAAGGCGACGGCCCGCTCGGACTGGAAGGGTGCGGACACCGACCGGCCGCTCGCCCCGCGCGGCGAGCTGCAGGCGCGGCGCATCGTGTCGACGCTGCGGGCGTGGCATCCGCGCCGCATCGTCAGCTCCCCCGCCGTGCGCTGCGCGTCGACCGTGGCGCCGCTGGCCCGCGCGATCGACCGCAAGGTGCGCCTCGAGCCGGGCGTGAGCCAGGATGCCTGGGACGACGGCGCCCTCGAGGTGCCGGCCATCGTCGCCCGCCGGGTCGACTCCCGCAGGACGACGGTGCTGTGCAGCCACCGGCCGGTGCTGCCCGACATCCTGCGCGAGCTCGCCCTCACGAGCGGCACACCGATGGGCGAGCCGATCAGGGAGGCCGCGGTGCTCGAGCCCGCCGCGTTCTCGATCGTCCATCTCTCGGCCGCGCATCCCCAGTCGGGCATCCTGGCGATCGAAACCCACAATCCTCTCTAGGCACCTGCCGTGCACCGTCCGGTAACGCGTTCGCCACCATTCCGTTACCCGCGCGTTCACCATCCGTTCACCATCGCGGAACAACCACTTCAAACGCCGCGTCTACGGTCGGAACCGGGTCAGCACCGACCCATGCCTCGCGTGCACACCCGATGAACTCTCGTCAGCGTGCGAGGCGAGCCGATTACATTCCGAAAGGGAACACAGTGAAGCTCAAGAACGTGGCGGCTGCAGGGGCAATCGTCCTCGCGTCCGCTCTCGCGCTCACGGCATGCTCGGGCAGCAACAACAGCGGCAGCAGCAACTCGCCGAAGCCGTCCGACACCTCGAGCGTCGACCTCAGCTCGCTCTCGGGCACCATCACCGCCGGCGGCTCGTCGGCGCAGGCGAACGTCCAGCAGGCGTGGACCACCGCGTTCACCCAGCAGGCCACCGGCGTCAAGATCAACTACGACAAGTCGCAGGGCTCCGGCGGCGGCGTCACCAACTGGCTCGCGGGCAGCTACGACTTCGCCGGCACTGACGCGGCCCTCAAGCCCGAGCAGTTCACCCAGGCGCAGACCGCCCCGTGCGGTGCGGCCGGTGCGCTCAACATCCCCGTCTATCTCTCCGGCGTCGGCATCATCTACAAGCTTCCGGGCGACCCCAAGGTCAAGGTGACCGGCCAGATCCTCGCCCAGATCTTCGCGGGCAAGATCACCAGCTGGAACGACCCGAAGCTCGTGGCCGTCAACTCCGGCACCACCCTGCCGAACCTGAAGATCTCGGTCGTGCACCGTTCCGACGGCTCGGGCACCACGGCGAACTTCACCACCTACCTCTCGCAGATCGACCCCACCGACTGGACCTGGGCGGCCGGCACCGCGTGGCCGAACAACGTCGGCTCGGGCCAGCAGGGCGGCTCGGGCGTCGTGAACACGGTCGAGGCCGGTAGCGGCACCATCGGCTACGCCGACCAGAGCTCGGTCGGCTCGGCCACCATGGCCGACGTCCAGGTCGGCACCTCGGGCAGCACCTTCTCGACCTACTCGGCCGCCGGTGCGACCGCAGCCTTCGCTGCTGCCGCGACCGACGCCTCGCAGGGCGCGGGCGACCTGACCAAGAAGCTCGACTACACCAAGATCACCGACGCGAGCGCGTACCCGATCCCGCTGCTCTCCTACGACGTCCTGTGCAAGAACTTCAAGGACTCGACGCAGGGCAAGCTGACCGCCGCCTACATCGGCTTCATCGGCAGCTCCGAGGGCCAGCAGGTCGGCGCGGCGAACGCCAAGGCTGCTCCGCTTCCGGACAGCATCCTCGCCGAGATCAAGACCTCGCTGGCTGACGTCAAGTAGCTCCGGCTAGAAGATTGATCGCGGCGGCCGGGCTATCGACAGATGGCCCGGCCGCCGCACAATAAAGACAGCATCCCCCTCCACTCATGACGAGGAACGAGAAGCATCTGTGACTGAGTCCGCCGCCCCGCGCCGCATGTCCGCGAAGGCCCGTCCCAGCGACCGCATCTTCCGCTCCCTCAGCACCGGCTCGGCCGTGCTGATCATGGTGATCCTGGCCGGCGTCGCGATCTTCCTCATCGCCAAGGCCGCCCCGGCCATCGCCGCAGACTGGACCAAGGGCGACCTCGCCAGCGGCACGACCGCCGGGCACACTGACTTCTGGACCTATACCGGCCCTCTCATCTGGGGAACCATCTGGTCCGCCTTCATCGGCCTGCTCATGGGGGCGCCGGTCGCCATCGGCATCGCGCTCTTCATCTCGCACTACGCGCCGCGCCGCATCTCCGGCGTGCTGGCCTACCTCGTCGATCTGCTCGCTGCTGTGCCGTCGATCATCTTCGGCCTCTGGGGCATCTTCACGATCCGCAAGTTCCTGCTGCCGTTCCAGGAATGGCTGAACGCCCACGCCGGCTGGTTCCCGCTCTTCGGCGGCACCCCCTCGACCACCGGCTCGACCATGTTCGCCGGCGGTGTCGTCCTCGCCGTCATGATCCTGCCGATCATCACCTCGATCACCCGCGAGATCTTCCTGCAGACCCCGCGCCTGCACGAGGAGGCCGCGCTCGCGCTCGGCGCGACCAAGTGGGAGACCGTGCGCCTCGCCGTCTTCCCCTATGCCCGCAGCGGCATGCTCAGCGCCATCCTGCTCGGCCTGGGCCGCGCCCTCGGCGAGACGATGGCCATCGCCATGATCATGTCGCCGACGTTGCTCTTCTCTTTGCGCCTGTTCACGGACAACCAGAACTCGCAGACCATCGCGGCGAACATCGCGCTGAACTTCCCCGAGTCGAACACGCTGCAGCGCGACGCGCTCATCGGCACGGGCCTCATGCTGTTCGTCATCTCGCTCATCGTGAACTTCGCGGCGCGCTTCATCATCGGCCGTACCGGCAAGACCGGCGGCAGCAAGAAGAAGGTGCCCGCGCTCAACCCGACGGTCGCGCTCGCACTCGACGACGCCGCGAGCCCGCTCGACGCACTGCACCCCCACGCCTCTTCCGCCCACCCCGAAGGCCTCAAGCCCAGCCAACCTGAAGGGCCCCGCGCATGACCGCGACCGCCATCCCCAACGCGCCGGCTCCGAAGCGTCGGATCGACAACTCGCTCACGAGCGGCCAGTTGCCGCGCCTCTTCGAGGTCTACGTGCTCGCCGGCGCGCTCATCGTCAGCGGCGTGCTGTTCGCCGTGCTGGGCTTCAGCGCAGTCGGCTGGCTCGTGGTCTCGGCGATCCTGTACCTGCTCTTCGTCGGGATCTTCTCCGCCGTCGTCGAGAACCGTCGCCAGGCCGTCGACCGGCTCGTGCGCGGCGTGGTGGTCATCGCCTTCCTGCTGGCACTCGCCCCGCTGCTGTCGACCCTCATCGAGGTGATCTCGCGCGGCGCGAAGGATGCCCTGAACCCGGCCTTCATCTTCCAGACCGGCGGCTCGCACTATGACCCGCAGACCTTCAAGGTGACCACGACGATCGGCGCCTGGCAGTCGGTCGTGGGCACGCTGATCATCACCGGCATCGCGACCGTGATCAGTGTGCCGATCGGGATGCTCACCGCGATCTATCTCGTCGAGTACGGGCGCCCGAGCCACTGGATGAACCGCGTTGTGACCTTCCTCGTGGACGTCATGACGGGCATCCCCTCGATCGTCGCCGGTCTGTTCGCGTTCTCGCTGTTCACGCTGATCTTCGGACCGAAGGCGTTCAGCGGCTTCTCCGCGGCGATCGCGCTGTGCGTGCTGATGATCCCGATCGTCGTGCGCTCCAGCGAGGAGATGCTGAAGCTCGTCTCGATGGACCTGCGCGAGGCCTCCTACGCCCTCGGCACCACCAAGTTCGTGACGATCACCCGCATCGTGCTGCCGACCGCGATCTCCGGTCTCATCACCGGCGTGATGATCTCGATCGCCCGCGTCATCGGCGAGACCGCGCCGATCTTCGTCGCGGCGTCGTTCACGAACAACTTCAACTCCAACCCCTTCGCGAACGCGATGTCGACGCTGCCCGTCATGGCCTACACCGGGTACAAGTTCCCGAGCACGGACATCCAGGGCTCGTACGACTCGGCGTGGGGCGCGGCTCTGCTGCTCGTCATCCTCGTCGTCATCCTGAACCTCATCGCCCGCCTCGTCGCCCGACTGTTCGCCCCCAAGGGCCTGCGGTAGCCACCCGAGAAACGAAACGGATTCCTGTGTCCAAGCGCATCGAGGTCAACGACCTCAACGTCTACTACGACAAGTTCCTGGCCGTGGAGGGCGTCTCGATCAACATCGAGCCGCGCACCGTGACCGCGTTCATCGGTCCGTCGGGCTGCGGCAAGTCGACCTTCCTGCGCACGCTGAACCGCATGCACGAGGTCATCCCCGGCGCTCACGTCAAGGGCGAGGTGCTGATCGACGGCAACGACCTGTACGGCCCGGGCGTCGACCCGGTGCTCGTCCGCCGCCAGGTCGGCATGGTCTTCCAGCGCCCGAACCCGTTCCCCACGATGTCGATCCGCGAGAACGTGCTCGCCGGCGTGCGCCTCAACAACAAGCGCATGTCGAAGACCGAAGCCGACGACCTCGTCGAGCAGTCCCTGCGCGGGGCTAACCTCTGGAACGAGGTCAAGGACCGTCTCAACCTGCCGGGCTCGGGCCTGTCCGGCGGTCAGCAGCAGCGTCTGTGCATCGCCCGCGCCATCGCGGTCAAGCCCGATGTGCTGCTCATGGACGAGCCCTGCTCGGCGCTCGACCCGATCTCGACGCTCGCCATCGAGGACCTCATCGAGGAGCTCAAGAACGAGTACACGATCGTGATCGTGACCCACAACATGCAGCAGGCGACCCGCGTCAGCGACAAGACGGCGTTCTTCAACATCGCGGGCACCGGCAAGCCGGGCCACCTCATCGAGTACGACGACACCAACATCATCTTCTCGACCCCGAAGGTGAAGGCCACCGAGGACTACGTCTCGGGCCGCTTCGGATAAAGCGACGACCGGAGAGCGCCCCCGCGGAATTTCCGCGGGGGCGCTCTCCGTTAGAATCGATGTGCCGGGCCGCAGTAACCCCGGGCTCCAATTTTCGCCGCTACGAGCGGCCTTCCGCCGAGAGGCGTTCTGCGGCCCGGTTCTTCCGTCTCCGGCCTCGGGCGCGGCTCAGCGCCGCGCAGCGGCGAGGGCGGCGCTCACGCGGTACCTCGGCGCGGTCGATGCGAGGATGATCTGAACCATGGCACGCACAACTGGCGAGGAGCGCCTGTTCCGGTACCCCTTCGCGAGCATCTACCCGCTCTACGTCACGAAGGTCGAGCGGAAGGGGCGGACCACGGCCGAGCTCGACCGAGTGATCGGGTGGCTCACGGGGTATGACCGGGCGGGGCTCGCAGCGGCGATCGAATCAGGTGTCGACCTCGAGGCCTTCTTCGCGCAGGCGCCCGAGCTGAACCCGAACGCGACGCTCATCACGGGCGTGATCTGCGGGGTGCGCGTGGAGGAGATCGAGGACCCGCTGGTGCAGAAGATCCGCTACATGGACAAGCTCGTCGACGAGGTCGCGCGCGGGAAGAAGATGGAGTCGATCCTGCGGGGATGACGGGAAGTCGTCGCCGGTTTCTGCTGCTTCGCTGCCCCAGATGCCGCAGGAAGTGGCATCCGTTTCATGCTTCGGTGCCCCCGGCCGGGCTCGAACCGGCGACCAATGGATTAAAAGTCCACAGCTCTACCAACTGAGCTACAGGGGCGTGGCACCAGGCTATCGTGCGACAGGCACGGAAACGCCCGGCGCCCTCTCGGGCACCGGGCGGAGGATTCCGTAGGTCAGATGCGGTTGCGGCCGCCGATGGCGCGGACCAGCCAGACGATGATGGCGAACAGTGCAAGCACGATACCGACCCAGAGCAGCCAGTTGACGGCCTGAACGAACCCGCCGGTCAGCAGCAGGATGATCGCCACGACGGCGACGATGATCAGCAAAATGTTCATGCCCCTACGGTTCCCGGGGGCGGCGCGCAGCAACACCCCCTTGACAAGCACCCCCTCGATACAGCACAGGAGACAGAACCGGATGACCGACGACTTCCACCGCCCCGTGAAGTTCCCGAGCCGCGTGTTCGAGCTCTTCCCAGGCGGGAAGGACCCGGCCGAGGCGCTGCGCCTGGCGCACGAGACGGCGCACACGCTGCTCTCGCGGGTGCGCGGCGACCGCGACCCGGAGGTCGTCGCGCGGCTCGTGACCTACACCGACGAGCACGGCATCGACGCGATCGCCGAGCTCTGGGCATCCGCCCCGGCCACGACCCTGCCTGGCGCGCTGTGGCGCATCTACCTCGTGCGCGTGCTGATCCGGCAGAACCCGGCCGAGACGAGCTTCCTGTTCCAGCGCGGCGTCGACGTCACGACGACGATCGACCCGATCATCGCCGGCGCCCAGCTGCCGACGGGCCCCGCCGAGATCATCGAGCTGGCCGATCAGATCCTGCGCGGCGCCTTCGAGGGCGATTTCGCGGATGCCCTGGAGCGGGCCGCCGCGTTCTGCCGGGTCGAGGCCGCCGGCTGCGCGAGCGTCGCCGATGACGTCGACCCGTCCGAGCCCGACCGCGCCACCGAGCTCACCCGCCGGGCGTCGCGGTTCGTGCAGACCGGCGACGAGCTGGGTGCCTGTGCGCGCCTGTGGCGCACGGACTCGCTGGACTAGCCCGCCACGCCACGCCACGGCACGGCACGGCTCAGGCGCGCGCCGCTGAGAGCCTGGCGACCAGGTTGTCGAGCAGTGCGTTCGTGCCCTCGACCCGCCATTGCGGCTCGTCGAAGCCGTCGAGGAAGGCGCCGGACTCCGTCCAGGTGAGCTCGGTTCCGGCATCCGTCGCCTTCAGCTCGATCGTCGCGAGCGAGACCGAGATGTGCCGCCCGTCGACGTCCATGTCGTAGGTGTAGACGATGCGCTCGTCGTCGACGAGGTCGTAGTAGACCGCATCGAAGCGGTAGGGAGCGCCGTCGGGCATGCGCCCGAGCTTGTGCTCGGCCCCGCCGACGCGGAAGTCGAAGGACTGCTCATCGAGCCGCTCGCCCTCGAAGCCGAACCAGGCCTGCTTCTCGTCGGCGCTCGCGAAGGCCGCGAACACCCGCGCGGGCGACGCCGGCAGCGTGCGGTTCAGGGTGAACCCGCCGTGTTCGATCGACATCGTGCGCCCCTATTCCGCCGCCGTGGCGAGGTGCGCCACGATCGCGTCCGCGAGCTGCTCGGTGCCGTCCTGACGCCACCCGGCCTCGGCCGGGTCGCCGAAGAAGACGCCCGACTCGGTGATCGTGAGACGCGTGCCCCGCCCCTCGGGCGCGAGCTCGATCGTCGCGAGGGAGACCGAGGAACGGGCATCCCCCGCATACATCTCGTAGGCGTAGACGATCCGCTCGTCGTCGACGATGTCGTAGTAGCGGGCGCGGAAGACGTGCGCGTCGCCGTCGGCGGGGCCGACGGAGTTGAACTCCTCGCCGCCGACCCGGAAGTCGAAGCTGCGCGGCGCCTTCTCGACGAAACCGGGAGGGCCCTGGAACCAGGCGCGCTTCTCGCCGTCGTCGGCGAAGCAGGCGAAGACGCGGGCCGGGGATGCCGGCAACAGGCGCTCGACGGTGAACGAGCCGTGGGTGGTGGTCATTTCTCTTCCTTCTTCGATGCAGGCTGCGCGGGTCGCGCGGGCAGCTCGGGGTGGTCGACGAGGTGCCGGGTGAGGGCGTCGAGGCGACGATCCCACTCGCGGCGACGTTCGTCGATCCACGACTGGACCGCGCCGAACGCCTCGGGGTCGACGGCGCAGGTGCGCACGCGCCCCTGCTTCGCCGAGGTGACGAGGCCGCTCGCCTCGAGCACGCGCAGGTGCTGCAGGACGGCCGCCATGGTCATCGCGAGCGGCGCGGCGAGGTCGCTGACGGATGCCGGGCCCCGCGAGAGCCGCTCGACCATGGCCCGGCGGGTCGGGTCCGCGAGCGCCTGGAACGCCCGGTCGAGCGCCTCCGATTGGTTAAGCATGTGCTTAAGTATCCGCGCGTGCGGAAAGAAGTCAAGAGCGCGATGAGGCTATGCCCCGGCGGGGGCGTAGCGGACGCCCCACGAGACGCTCCACGTCTCGCCCGGAGCCAGGCGCTTCACCCCGGTGCGCGAGTTGAAGGCATCCGTCGGCGCCGTCATCGGCTCGAGCGCGATCGCGACGCCGCCCTCGGGCAGCGTGGTCCACGCGCGGTGCGTGTACGCCTGCACGAAGCGGTACGGGTCGTCGCCCCAGAGCGTCAGCGACGAGCCGTCGGGGGCGGTGAGGGATGCCAGCTCGCCGGGGCCGGCATCCGCATAGCCCTCGTTGAGCTCGACGTCGCCCACGCGCTTCGGCGACCGCAGGTCGAACTCGGTGCCCTCGACCGGCACGGTGCCGACCGGGATGAGCTGCTCGTCGAGCACGAAGCGCGTCGGCGCGTTGACCCGCACGAGCAGGTCGTTCGTGTCGTTCTCGCCGATGCGGAAATAGGGGTGCTGGCCGACGGCGACGGGCGCCTCGGCCTGGCCGCCGTTCGCGAAGGTGTGCGTCACGGTGAGGCCGTCGTCGGTGAGCTCGTAGCGCACACGCGTGTCGACGAGGAAGGGGTAGCCGCTCTGCGGGTAGATCGTGACGGCGAGCTCGACGAAGTCGGCGCCCTTGTCGGCGAGCTCGTAGCCCGTGAAGCGCAGCAGCCCGTGGCTCGCGTTGTGCAGCACGGGCTCGGTGATCGGCAGCTGCAGGTCCTGCGCGGCCCCGGTCTCGTCGCGCCAGGTCCACTTGCCGTCGCGCACGCGGTTCGGCCACGGCGAGAGGACGATGCCGCACGCCGCCTGCGGCGACATCGAGACGGGGAACGGCTCGACGAGGTCGACGCCGTGGATCTGGAACTCGCGGATGCCGGCCGCGAGCTGGGTGATCACCGCCCGGGCGTCGCCCAGGGGCGTCGAGCGGCGGATTTCGTACTGTTCACCGGTGGGAGCACGCACGAGGGCCAGCCTAGGACGGCTCGCCGCCTCGGGTCGAGCGCCGCGCCTCCGAGCGCCGTCGCGCTACGCGAGCAGCGCCGACCCGTACCAGTCCGACGCGTTCCGCACGCCGGGGAGCGTGAAGAAGTAGCCCCCGCCGAACGGCTGCACGTAATCCGTGAGCGGCTCGTCGACGAGGCGTTCCTGCACGGTCTCGAACTGGCGCTTCAGGTCCTGCTGGTAGCAGGTGAAGACGTGGCCCGACTGCATGTTGCCGTTCAGGTCGACGCCGAGGTCGTAGTTGTACGAGCGGCGGATCATGCGCTGGTCGGCCGTCTGCGTCGTGCGCGGGTTGGCGAGGCGCATGTGCGAGTCGAGCGGGATGACGGTGCCCTGCGGGTCGGCCTTGTAGTCGGGCACATCGAACTCGGCGTTCCCGTCGAGCGGGGCGCCGGAGTCGCGGCGGCGGCCGAACATGCGCTCCTGCTCGTTGATCGAGACGCGGTCCCAGAACTCGACGAGCATCCGGATCAGGCGCACCACGGCGTAGGACCCGCCCACCGCCCAGCTCGGCTCGCCCTGCGCGGCATCCACCCAGATCAGCGACTCGGCCGTGCGGCCGGTGGGGTTCGCGGTGCCGTCCTTGAAGCCGAGCAGGTTGCGGCCCGTGCCCGAGGGGCGCGGCGGCGAGGCGTAGCCGTCGATCTTCCAGCGCAGCTGCATCTGGCCGCGGGTGTGCTTCGCGATGTCGCGGATGGCGTGGTGGACCGTGTCCGGGTTGTGGGCGCAGAACTGCAGCAGCAGGTCGCCGCCGAGCCAGGCATCCTCGAGCGCGTCATTGGGGAACACGCGCATGGGGCCGAGCAGTTTCGGCGCGCGGGATGCCAGGCCGAACCGCTTGTCGAACAGCGTCGAGCCGACGGACAGCGTGACGGTCAGGCCGTCGGCGGGCACCACGGGGCCGAGCACGTCGCTGTCCGACGGCGGCTGACCGACCCCGAGGTCCGGCGGCGTGCCGCCCGAGGTGAGGAACCGGGCGCGCTCGGTGAGCGTGCGGAACAGCGCCGCGAGCGCGGCGCGGTCGGTGCCCGTGACGTCGAACGCGACGTAGGCGGTCGTCGACTGCTTGTCGGACGGCCCCGGGGTGAGGATGCCGGCCTGATGCGGCCCGTGGAACGGGTAGGAGGACGGGAGCGTGGAGTCCGCGCTCGCCGTGCTCGCATCGACGACGGCACCGGCGGCGAGGATGCCGCCGGTGAGCACGGTCCCGGCTGCGCCGGCGGCGGCGCCACGGAGGAAGCTGCGGCGGTTGACGTCCATCTGGAGGGCTTTCTGTTCGACGGGTTCGGAAGATCGGGGCGGGCGGCTGCTACCGCAGCGACGGCGGCAGCTCGAGCAGCGTCGGCACGGCCGACAGGGTCTCGAGCGCGGCGCCGATCGCGGAGTCGACCGCCTGCCGCTGGGCGAGCGTGGCCGCGCCGAGCGGCACCCAGGTGCCGTCCGGCCGGCGAAGGGCCTGGAGTGCGCCCTGCAGCGTGTCGAGCTGGGCGTTCGCAGTGGCGACGAGCTGCGGCGAGCGCGGGGTGAGCACGGGCGCGAGCTCGCCGAGCACGACGCGCGTGACCTGCACGTCGGCATCCGTCAGCGCGAAGGAGGCGCCGGAGCCGCCGTCGTCGGTGCCCATCAGGTGGTCGCGCAGGGCGTCCTCGAGGATCTCGTGGGCGCGCAGGGGCAGGTTCGTCGGGTCGCCGGCGAGGTCGAGGGAGCCGAGGCTCGCGCGCACCTTCGCGACGGCGGAGACGGTGACGTCGATGTCCTTCACGAGGGTCTGCCGCGATGCGCCGTGCCACAGGTCGTGCTCGACCCTGTGCAGCCCGGTGAACCCGGGGTCCTGGGCGCCGCCCTCGAACTGGGTGGGCAGCCCGTCGACGGCCTGGCCGAGGGCGCCGAAGGAGTTGTACGAGGCGCCGACCTGCTCCCAGGTGAGCATGGCGGCCAGCCAGTCGCGTCGGGCCGTCGCGGCGTCCCCCGCGGCGGCGGCCGCGCGCAGCGTCTTCAGCTGGGTCTGCAGCGTGCCGAGCTTCCCGTAGGCGTACCACTGGTACTCGTTGTTCGGCTCGGCGAGGTCGGCGATCGAGGCCGGGGCGACCGCGGCCGTCGCGTCGTGGACGGCGGCGCCGCTGACCTGCACCGCCGCACCGTCGAGGGCGGGCTGTCCGGCGAACAGGCAGTGGAAGGCGTAGGAGCCGGAGGCCAGGGTCGTGGTCAGCGGCGAGGTCGTGCCCGGGCCGAGGGTCTCAATCTCGCCGACGACCGCGCCGGAGGCGGTGCGCAGCGTGATCTCCACGGCGCTGGGGGCCTCGTTGCTCACGGCGAAGGTCTGCCGCCCGGTCGTGCCGGAGGACCAGCCGGTGCCGCACGCCGTCGCCGTGACGTGCACCGCGGTGGAGCCGGATGCCTGTGCGGGCAGCGCGACGATGACCGCGGCCGCGATCAGGGCGGGCAGCGCGACGAGGCCCGCTGCCACGAGCCAGACCCGCTTCTCGACCCAGCGCAGCCACGCCGCGGGGTGTGCGGGGCGCGGGGCCGGGGCAGTCTGAGCAGCGGGAGCCGAGACGTCCCCGGCGGCCCTGCCGGCGGCTGCGGCCGACGACGCGGCACGCTCGCGCGCGCCTTCCCGCAGGAAACGGCCGAGCACCAAGGCGAGGTAGACCACCCAGGCGACGACCTGCAGCACGGACATCCGCGGGCGCAGCTGGGTGAGGCCCTGGATCAGCGTGGCCCACCACGAGCCCGTCCACGCGTGGCCCGAGAGGTCGAAGGCGACCCACTGGCCGCCCGGCAGCAGTCCGGCGTCCTGCAGGTCCCCCAGCCCGTAGGCGAGGATGCCGGCGGCGATCACGATGAGCGCGATCGCGGTCCTGCTGAAGAACACCCCGAGGTTCATCCGCACCGCACCGCGGAACATCAGCCAGCACAGCAGCACCGCGAGGGCGATGCCGACGAAGGCGCCGACGACGGGCGCGACCGTGCTGCCCGAGGCCTGGATCGAGGTCCAGATGAACAGCGTCGACTCGAGGCCCTCGCGCGCGATCGCCGTGAACGCCGTGACGGCCAGCGCCCCGGCGCCGAGCCCGGCGGCGGCCCCGACGTCGCGCCTGATCTCGCTCGAGAGCGATCGGGCGGTGCGCCGCATCCAGAAGATCATGAGCGTCACGAGCACGACCGCGATGACGGACAGGATGCCGCCGACGGCCTGCTGCGCCTGCGAACCGAGGGCGCCCGACGAGAACGTGAGCACCGCGGCGAAGCTGCCGGCGAGGCTCACCGCGCCCAGCACGCCGAGCCAGACCGGCCAGGTGCGCTCGCCCGCACCGAGCTTGCGGACGGCCGCGAGCAGGATGCTCACCACGAGCCCCGCCTCGAGCCCCTCGCGAAGCCCGATCAGCAGGTTCGGCAGGGCATCAATCCACATCACCACAATTAGTTAAAGTAAGGCATGCCTAACCTCAATTCAAATCGCGGTGGGCGCCGGGCGCGCCGCGGTCAGTGTGCGTTCGTCCACGCCTCCCAGGCGCTCGACACCATCTCGTCGAGCGTGTAGGTCATCGCCCAGTCGAGGTCGCGCGCGGCGAGCGCACCGTCGGCCGCGATGCGCGCCGGGTCGCCCGCACGGCGCGGCGCCACCTCGGGCTCGAAGTCGACGCCCGTGCCCCGCACCATCGCGTCCATGATCTGGCGCACGGACGACCCGTCGCCGCTGCCGAGGTTGTACACGGGCTCGATCGGCTCCCCCGCGAGCATGCGCCGCGCCGCCGCGACGTGCGAGCGGGCGAGGTCCGCGACGTGCACGTAGTCGCGCACCGCCGTGCCGTCGGGGGTCGGGTAGTCGTCGCCGAAGATCTTCGGGGCGCGCCCCTCGTCGAGCGCGCGGAACACCAGCGGGAACAGGTTGAACGGGCTCGTGTCGCGCAGCTCGCGCGAGCCCGAGCCGACGACGTTGAAGTAGCGCAGCGACGTGTGCACGAGCCCCGTCGCCCGGCCCTGGTCGCGCAGCATCCACTCGCCGATCAGCTTCGACTCGCCGTACGGCGACTCGGGCACGGTCGGCGTCGCCTCGGTGACCCGCTCCCCCGGCGGCGTGCCGTAGACGCCCGCCGACGACGAGAACACGATGCGCTCGACCCCAGCACGCGCCATCGCCGCCAGCAGGGCGCCCGTGCCGGTGACGTTCTGCTCGTAGGTGTGCAACGGCCGCTTCACCGACTCCCCCGCGTACTTGTATCCCGCGAGGTGGATGACACCGTCGACCCGGTGCGCCGCGAACAGCGCGTCGAGGGCGGCGGCGTCGAGCACGGATGCCCGGACGAACGGCACCCCGGCCGCCACGAACTCGCGGTGCCCGCTCGAGAGGTCGTCGATCACGACAACCCCGAGCCCGGCCTCCTCAAGCGCCCGCACGACGTGCGAGCCGATGTATCCGGCGCCTCCGGTCACGAGCCACGACATTGCTGAGTCCTTTCGACGGGTGGAGCGGGGTTCAGGTTACCGAGCGACGGGGTGCGGAATCCGCTCAGACGGCTCGGAGCTCGATCAAGACCGCCTGCTGCGCGTTGAGCCGCGGCAGCGGCACACCCGCCTCGGCCAGCACGCGGCCGGGCAGCTCCACAGTCTCGCCCGCGACGAGCGGCGCCCACCACCCGGGCCAGGTCACGTCGTGCGTGCCGACCGCCCACGCGGGCGCGGGCAGGCTGATCGCGTAGCGGCGCGCGGGGTCGAGGCCGGGGACGCGCGTGCGCGGGGTCGAGCCGCGCCGCGCCGCCGTCGTGCGACCCCACATGAGCACGGCGTGGTCGCGCGCGTGGCTCACGACGCCGTGCAGCAGCTCGCCCTCGTCGAGCTCGTCGGCGGCCACCGTGCGGCCGCCGTGCAGCAGCGGGCGCAGCCGGCGGTACAGGCCGCCCCACTCGCGCAGGGCGTCGAGCTCGGCATCCGCCAGCTTCGTCACATCCCATTCGATGCCCGCATGGCCGAACAGCGCCGTCGCGAGGCGGTAGGACAGAGCGGTCGCACGGTCCGTCGTGTGCGAGTACTCGGGGCCGACGTGCGCGCCGATGAGCTCGGGCGCCAGCAGCAGCGACGTGCCCCGCTGGATCGGCGCCCGGTCGACCGGGTCGTTGCTGTCGGAGGCCCAGACCCGCTGGGTGTGCTCGAGCATGCCGAGGTCGACGCGGGCTCCACCGCTCGCGCACGACTCGATCTCGAGGGCGGGGTGCCGGCGGCGCAGCTCCGCGAGCAGCCCGTACAGGGCGCGCACCTGGGCCGTGCCCGTCGGCCGCGCAGCCTGGTCGACCGTGACCGAGACCTCGCGGTTCATGTCCCACTTGATGTAGTCGATACCGGCCGCCGTGACGACCGTGTCGATCGACTCGAGCAGGTAGTCGACGACCTCGGGGTTGGACAGGTCGAGCGTCAGCTGGTGCCGCCACTCGTCCTCGGCGCCGAGGCGGCCGAGGATCCACTCGGGGTGCGCGCGGGCCAGGTCGGAGTCGAGGTTCACCATCTCGGGCTCGAACCAGATGCCGAGCTGCAGGCCGAGGGCGTGCACGCGGTCGGCCACCTCGACGAAGCGGCCGTGCCAGACGGCATCCGACACCTGCCAGTCGCCGAGGCCCCTGCGATCGTCGCGCCGCCCGCCGAACCAGCCGTCGTCGATGACGACGCGCTCGACGCCGAGCGCGGCGGCCGCCTCGGCGAACTCGATCAGGCGATCGGGGGTGAGGTCGAAGTACATCGCCTCCCAGCTGTTCAGGGTCAGCGGGCGCGGGGTGGACGGGTGGTGCGGGCGGGCGCGCAGCCACGCGTGATGCGCGGCGGCGATGCCGTCGAGACCGTCGCCCGTGTGGGCGAAGTAGACCGCCGGGGCATCGTAGACCTCACCGGGGGCGAGCACGATCTCGCCCGGGGCGAGGTGCGCGCCGCCGCCGATCACGGCCGCGGCCGAGCCGGCGCCCTCCTGCAGGCGCTCGGCGAGGTACTCGGTGTCGCCGCTCCAGCCGACGTGCGCCGACCACAGCTCGCCCGCGCCGTTGCCGAAGCCCGGCGTGCCGAGCACGGTCAGCAGCGGGGAGTCGTGCCCGGGCCGGCCGCGACGGGCGGCGCGCAGGTGCGTGCCGTCGGTCAGGGGGCGGCGCTGCGGCATCCGCTCGCTCGTCCAGCTGCCCGTGAAGTCGAGCAGCTCGCGCGCACGCTGCGGGACGGGCAGCAGCACCCGCAGGGCGTCGATCGCGAGCGGGTCGCCGCCGTCGTTGCGGGCCGACGCGCACGCCCGCAGGACGCCGCCCTCGGCGAGGGCGAGATCGACGGTGACACGGATGTCGGCGCTGGGGTTCGCGAAGACGAGGCGCGCCTCCGCGCCGGAGTCGGCGGCCACGGCCTGGGCGAGCGCGAGCGCCTCGGCCCGCCGCTCGCCGCGCTCCCCGCGCCGGGCCTCGAAGCCCGGGGTGCCCGCCCAGCCGTGCTCGCCGACGGGCAGCAGCCCGAGCCGGCGCGGCCGGTCGTACGAGCTGGGCGCCACGGCGGGCGCCGCCGTCAGTGCGAGCGCCTCGAGATCGGCGGCCTCGAGCGCCGGGCCCCAGTGCAGCACCTCGCCGAGGCCGCCGGGCGTCGCGTCGATGACGACGCTCACGCGCCCGGCGGCGAGGTGCAGCAGCGAGCTCACTCGGCGCCCTCCGCAGGGAACATCGCGACGCCGAAGGGCTCGAGCTCGACGTCGCGGCCCGCGGCGACGACCGAGCGCGGCTCGCCCGTGTGGTTGATGACGAAACGCGTGCCGCCGCGCACGGCCGTCTCGACGCCGGGCTCGGGGTGGGCGAAGGCCGCCGCGACGCCCGCGTCGCGCAGCACGCGGCGGATGAGGGCGTCGAACAGCGTCTCGTCGGGCTGGGTGGCGACGTACCAGGCGGCGCCGCCCGCGGCCGTGGCGCGCCGGGTCACGGCCGCGCCGCCCGCGGCGTGACCGTCGTCGAAGGTCGCCACGGTCTGGGCATCCGCCACGACGACGTGCTCCTGCCACACGCCCGCCGAGCCGGCGAGGGCGCCCGAGAGCCACGTCGTGACCTCGGCCTGCAGCGGCGCGAACTCTTCGATCGCGACGCCGAGGGCGGCCTGCAGCGCGCTGCCCGCGCCGCCGAGGTAACCGCCCAGGTGCACGTGCAGGTCGCGGTCGAGCACTGCCGACTGGTAGCCGACGACGAGACATCCGCCGTTCTCGGCATAGGCGGCGAGCGCGTCGGCCTCGCCCGTCGACATGACCTGCTGGGCGGGCACGATGACGGCGCGGTAGGCCGACAGGTCGGCGCCGGCGGGCGCGAAGTCGATCGTGACGCCGCGGCGCAGCAGCGCCGCGTACCACTCGAGCACGGTCTGCTCATAGTCCACGCGCGTCGGCGTCGCCTCCTGGCCGAGCGCCCACCACGACTCCCAGTCGAAGACGATGGCGACGGATGCCGGCACCGCGGCCCCCAGCACGTTGCCCGCGCTCAGCTCGGCGAACTCGCGCCCGAGCGCCTGCACCTCGCGGTGCACGCGGGTGTTCTCGCCGCCGTGCGGCACCATCGCCGCGTGGAACTTCTCGGCACCGCTCGCCGATTGGCGCCACTGGAAGTGCAGGATGCCGTCGGCGCCGCGCGCGACCGACTGGAAGCTGTGGGCGCGGTGCTGGCCCGGCGCCTTCGCGGCGTTGCGGTCGCGCCAGTTCACGGCGCTCGGCGACTGCTCCATGAGCAGCCACGGCTTGCCGCCGCCGAGCGAGCGCATCAGGTCGCGGGTCGCCGCGGCGTGGATGTGCGAGACGGGGTCGGCCGGGTCCGGGTACTCGTCGTCGCTGATGATGTCCATGTAGGGCGCCCACGTCCAGTAGTCGGCGTTCGCGAAGAAGCCCATGAAGTTCGTGGTGACGGGAACGCCCGGCGTGATCTCGTCGAGGATCGCCCGCTCCGCGCGGTGCAGCGCGAGCATCGCGTCCGACGAGAAGCGCCGCCAGTCGAGCAGCTGCGTCGGGTTGCGGAACGACGGCGCCTGGCGCGGGGCGTCGACCTCGTCGAAGGAGAAGTAGCGCTGCGACCAGAAGCCCGTGCCCCACGCGCGGTTGAGCTCGTCGACCGCGCCGTAGCGCTTCTCGAGCCACGCCCGGAACGCCTCGACCGACTCGTCGTCGTAGGAGGCGGAGATGTGGCATCCGTACTCGTTGTTCGTGTGCCAGGCCTCGAGCGCGGGGTGCTTCCCGAAGCGCGTCGCGAGCTCGCGCACGAGCTTCAGCGCGTACTCGAGATAGGTCGCCGAGCTCGGGCTGTACTGCTGGCGCGAGCCGAAGCCGAGGCGGGTGCCGTGCTCGTCGACGGGCAGCGTCTCGGGGTGCAGCTTCGCCATCCAGGCCGGCGGCGACGCGGTCGCGGTCGCGAGGATGACGCGCACGCCGCCCGCGTGCAGCTTGTCGAGCACCGTCTCGAGCCATGCGAAGTCGTACTGGCCCGGCTGCGGCTCGAGCCGCGCCCACGAGAACACGCCGACGGTCGCGGTCGTCACCGACGCGCCCTGCATGAGGCGCACGTCGTCGTCCCAGATGGACGGGTCCCACTGGTCGGGGTTGTAGTCGCCGCCGTAGCGGAAGGAGGGGAAGAGCGAGGTCACGGGTGTTCCCTTCGAAGGCGTGTCGGTGTGCGGGTCGATGACGGATGCCGGGGCGCCGCCGTGCAGTACGGCAGCGCCCCGGTCGTGTTCAGTTGCGGGTCGGCGTCAGCCGGCGCTGACCGTGAAGCCCTGCTGCTTGCCGTAGGCGATGTTCGCCGCCTGCCACTGCTTCAGAGCCGCGTTGATGTCGGTCTTGTTCGCGATCGCCTTGTCGACGCTGTCGCTGAAGATGCCGTTCGCGTAGGCCTGCCACGGCAGGTACGACCAGCCGGGGACGTCGTTCTTGGCCTGCGGGACGATCACCTGGTAGATCTTCTGCGTTCCGAAGTACGGCACCGTCTGGTTGATGAACGACGGGTCGTTGAGGTCGGCGACGGTCGACGGGAAGCCGCCGTCCTTGATGAAGATCTTGATGCTGGTCGGGTCGGAGTTCAGCCAGCGCAGGAACGCGGCGCCGAGCACGGGGTTCGGGGCGAGCTTCGGCACGACCTCGGTCGAGCCGCCGTTCTCGGCGTTGGCGGGCTTGCCGTCCCACGTCGGCATCGGGGCGACGGCCCACTGGCCGGCGCCGGCGGGAGCGCTCGCGGCGAGCACGCCCGGCATCCAGCCGCCCGCGAGGAGCGAGTCGATGGTGCCGTTGCCGAGGTCCTTGTACCACTCGTCGGACCAGCCGGCGACCTGGCCGAGCGAGCCGTCGGCGATCAGCTGGTTGTACAGCTGCGCGTACTTCTGGGCGCCCGGGTCCTGCAGGTTGATGGTCACCTTGGTGCCGTTGACCTGGAACGGGTGGCCGCCCGCCTGCCACATCAGGCTGGTGGCGACGCCGGGGTCGCCCTGGTCGTCGATGAGCCACTTGCTCGGGTCGGCCTGGTGCAGCTTCTTGGC
>Ga0131853_10000747_pt1 | contig 58640 bp, 41 predicted proteins | sample TergutLab28metaG_FD_92764 | JGI IMG/M metagenome (GOLD analysis project Ga0131853, IMG submission 92764) | Labiotermes labralis P1 segment gut microbial communities from Petit-Saut dam, French Guiana - Lab288 P1 (version 2) (version 2) | ecosystem: Host-associated > Arthropoda: Insects >...
AGTACCGATAGGTGTGTGATTTTCTAGCGTTAGATTAGCTCTAAGCTCATAGTTGCCATCCATAGTCATAGCGTTTAGTTGTGCTACACTCTCTATAGCTGTAAAACCAGTACGAAGGGGAGGGGCTTCTGGCGGAGCAAATGCCACGGTAATACGAACCGTATTACTTGTAAATCCATCGACTGTAGCCGTTATATAGGCATGACCTTCGTTAATAGTAATCGGTAGCATAGCAACATTATTTTCCACTCTTACTACATCAGGGTTAGATGAAGTCCATACTACATTTGATAGCTCAGCGTTGTTTGGTTGAGCAGTAGCTATAAATGTACGCTGTGCTACACTTGGCAGTCCTTCACCATCTTCGTTAACAACCCAGGCTGTAGGAGCACCTGCTGGAAGTGCTATTGTAATACCTGTTAGTTCAGGTGGCGAATCACTCGGTAGTGGGCAAGCAACCATTAAAAATACTGTTGCCACCATTATCGCCGATATTGCTAACGGCAATAATATTTTGAATAATTTATTTTTCATATTTTTTTATATCTCCTTGGGGTGATATCAAATCAATTTTATATAGAATTTCTATCAAGAAATTCTATATAATTGTTGCACACACAATTTAGTATGCAGTATATGTGTTCAGCCTATACTATTATGCAGTTTTTGTAAAGTGATTTTTCGTAAAGTTTTATTGAACATTTTTTTGTGAATTTTCTAAAGCAACGGTTACATCGTCTTCTACTTCTTGTGATTGCTCTTTAGGGTTAGGATTTCGAGTTATGTTATTCATTAAAAACTTCTGTTCTGTGCGTTTTACTAAATTTAACATTTGCGGACTTATCATAATAATTGCGGCGGCAACTATGGCAATAGCGGCATCGGCTACTTGTACGGCATTTATAGATAAACTAAACGCAAGGATTGCTCTAAAGGGTTCATTGCCCATATATGTAACATCTGGATTGTTAGTAAAAGCACTAATCCAAATAACACCGCTTGTTACATGAATAGTGTATCTTACTATTGTTACTAATAATATCCCTATAGGAATGGCTATAGCAGGATGTAGGCGATTATTCCAACTAATGCGTTGCCGTAGTCTTTTTGATAAAAAAACAGGTGCTTTAAGGTATTTAACAAAACCCACTAAACCTATCATCATAAATGAAACGGGATATTCCAGTATAAATTGCACAGGATGAACTATAATTGGATCTACAAAAAGTCGTAATGTCCCCCATACTAAACCTGCCAATAACCCTCTTTTTACACCAAAAATATAAGCGTACACTGCAAGCGGAACAAGTCTAGCGAAGGTAATAGAACCGCCAGTTGGCATTCTCCAAAATCTAGCATAGCTTAAAGCAAAGCTCATAGCAACTGCAACCCCGGCGAAAGCAATTGACAGAGTTTCGTTTCTTTTTAGTTTTTCGCCTTTTTTATGATGAATTATCACTACAGCAATGGCCAATAGTGTCGCTAATGCAAGCGTCACCCACGCTACAACTTGATAGCCTGTTTGTTGAGCAGTTAAACCTCTGTCGTCCCTAGAGATAAAATTACCTATCATAGCCGACAATATAACTGCACTATGTACAAGTAACACTAGTATCGCTACACAAGCAAAAGTCTTAAAATGAGACTTTATAAAGTTAGCCACTAGCACGCCCACAATTATTAGTAATGATGCAACTATTAGCGTAGACCAAATAACTGCGGTATTTAGTCCTGTGGATAAGCCCTGCGTCGAAGTTGTTATACTTTCTATAAAAACCATTAAGATATAGGTTAATATAAATTGTGCTGTGCCTGCTAATGTGCAAGCAGTAACTTTTTTTGCATGTTTATGCTTTTGTATCGTTAGTACAATAATAGTTATTAACATTGTTCCAATAAAGGCAATGCCTGCTATTATTAGTGCTACCCGATAGCTTGGAGCATAATTTGCAAAGTCTGGGTGTACGCCTAATATATGGGCGAATAATTCCCGAAATCTGTTCATTTTTTTCTCCTTTGAATATAAGTGATAAATAAAAAACCGTGTGCCTTGCTAAAAAGCAAAACACACGGCAAATTGAAAATTCAATAAAAATACTGATTAAATCAAAACCCAATATGTATGCTTCCCTTCGCGAGTGCTAACTCACAGGTTCGTAGGGTTTTGGCTTTGCCATCTCAGCCACTTTTTGTGGCACCCCTAGCACTTATTCTTAAATAGAGTATCACTTTACAAAAACCATGTCAAATGTTTTATTAAAAAGTTATGTGAAAGATTTTTACTTTCCTAATCTACTCTTAAAGTCGATGTAATCGGATTTGCGGATTTGTGTGATGGAATTGTTAGATAATTTATAAATATCGGGTAGTGGAATACCGTTAAAGGTGTTGCCTTTTACTATAGTATAGAGTGCCATATCGCCAAATACAACTTTATCGCTGATTTGTAGTTTTTTATCAAATTTATAATCGCCGATAATGTCTCCCGTTAGGCAAGAGTTGCCAGCTAGCCGACAAGTATTAGGGCTGGATAAATCACTTGTTAAGGCAATACTAGCCTTATAAATAGGAGGCATATAATCGTGTTTTGTTTCGAGTATATCGGGATTATGACAAGCGGCGGAAGTATCTAAAATAACGATAGGCATAATTTTATCGTCGATAATATCCAAAACACTCGATACTAAATATCCGCTATTTAATACAACTGCTTCACCTGGTTCTAGGTAAACTTGACAACCGTATTTTTGTTTAATGTATTCTATAAGTCCGATAAGTCTTTCTATATTATAACCGTTATCAGTTTGGTAACCCCGCTTTTTTTCGTGTAGTTTGCCGTTTGTAATGTGATGCCCGCCACCTAAATTGATGTACGGAGTTTTACCGATATTGTTTTTATGCTTGCAAAGTTTACTAAAAAATTCGCCAAAGCTAGACTCAAACACCTTAAAAGTGCTTTCTAAATCGCTGTAGCCTTGTTGGCACAGAGTATGGAAATGTAGTCCGTCCAATTTTTCGTGTAAGCTCTCGTCTTTCCAAATAGTATCGTCTATTTTAACACCAAATCTACTTAGTGGAGCACAAGGGTCGTATAATGAGTGATTACCCGTTTCGCCACCGCCTTGTGTGGAGTGCTGTGGATTAACTCTAAGCGATATAGAAACATTATTTTTTTTACAAATATCGTAATGTTTATTTAGCTGATTAGCACTATTAAATACAATATGAGAACAGATTTTAACGATTTTTTGTATATCGCTATCAGTAAAAGCAGGAGCAAAAACATGGTTTTCGCAACCAGTTGCTTTTGTGTTGTCAGTGTAGTCAGGCAAATTCTTCGCAGTTTCAACCTTTTTATTGTTGGTCGCAAAATACTCGTGTGCTAATTGTGCCTCATATAATCCGCTTGCGGTAGTGCCTGATAAGTATTTAGAAATAATCGGATAAAAATCAAAACAACTAAAAGCCTTTTGGGCAAGCAAAATCTTACAATCGGTTTCTTTAATAACAGACTGCAAAACTTTTAGATTGTTCTCTATTTTATCCTCATCTATAACAAAAAACGGAGTAGGTAAGTGGTTTGTTTTTGTTAGAAGTGAGGGGATATTTGTAAAGGTTTGGTTCATATAATTACAAATTACAAATTACAATGTACATTGTAATTTGTAATTTAATTTACAAGTTCAGGCTCAAAGTCCTCGTGCCAAGGGAGTCCCCATTTATTGAGCATTTCCATAAATGGGTCAGGGTCGAATTGCTCTACATTCCAAACGCCTGGCTTATTCCAAAGTCCCTTTAGAAACATACTGGCACCAATCATAGCGGGCACGCCTGTGGTGTAGCTAATCGCTTGAGAGCCAACCTCTTTATAACACTCCTCGTGGTCGCAAATATTGTATAGATAATATTTTTTAGGCTTGCCGTCTTTGCCTAACCCTTGGAAAACAACACCAATATGCGTTTTACCTTTTGTACGAGGACCAAGTGTAGAAGGGTCGGGTAGCACTTTAGCCAAAAACTGAATCGGCACAATATCCACTCCGTTAAAATTAACAGGCTCTATACTAGTCATACCTACATTTTCTAAACATTTTAGATGAGTTAGATAACTCTGCCCGAAGGTCATAAAAAATCTAATACGCTTTAGGTGCGGAATATGCTTAACAATGCTCTCTAGCTCCTCGTGATAAAGTAGATACATATCCTTTTCGCCAACTTCCTCAAAATGTCTTTGGCGGTGTATTTCCATAGGAGCAGTCTCTATCCATTTACCGTTTTCCCAGTACCTACCCTTTGAGGATACTTCTCTAATGTTGATTTCGGGATTAAAATTAGTTGCAAAAGGGTAGCCGTGATCGCCCCCGTTGCAATCAAGAATATCAATATAATGAATTTCGCTAAAGTGATGCTTTAAGGCATAAGCTGTCCAAACACCTGTAACTCCTGGGTCGAAGCCACTACCTAAAATGCCCGTAATGCCTGCTTTTTTGAACTCGCCGTCTAATGCCCACTGATGCTTATACTCAAATTTTGCGGTGTCAAGTGGTTCGTAGTTGGCAGTATCAAGATACGCAACACCTGTTTTTATACAAGCCTCCATAATAGTAAGGTCTTGGTAGGGAAGTGCTAGGTGCATTACAATAGCAGGCTTGTAACTATTTATAAGTGCTACAAGCTCGTCTACATTGTCGGCATTGACCTTTGCGGTAGTAATAACACTTTTTAGATTATTGCCTAAGCGTTTTTCTATATCCGCTTTTATAGCATCGCATTTAGATTTTGTCCTAGATGCTATCATAAACTCAGGAAAAATCTCCCCGTTTTGCGCACATTTATGTGCCGCTACAGATGCCACTCCGCCGGCACCGATTATTAGTGTTTTTTGATTCATTATTGGTTCTCCTTAAAAATCTAGAGATTATCATTTTTCTCTATTTGTTCATTTGTGAGTTTTTCTTTTTTTCGTCTACGATGCTCAATTATAGAAATTATTAACAGCATAACAGAAGCTATCCCTAAAAAAATACTCCAAATTCCTATATATGTCGGATTCTGAAAGACTAAATATAATATTATAAAAGTAATAGCTATAACATAAAAAGTAGCACATATTATTCTAAATGTTAATTCTTTTTTGTTTATTTGTTTATTTTTCATTTTATTTTATTCCCATTTGTAATAAAATTTCTCGCAAATATTTACACGCTAGGGCGGTGCTGATACCGCTAGGGTCTACCATTGGGTTTAGCTCCACTATATCTGCCATAACAACTTTTGAGTTGGCGAATATTTTTTGAGTGGCGGTAAGCAATTCTAAAAATCTAACTCCACCAGCCTCAGGAGTACCTGTTCCTGGAAACTCACTTGGGTCTAATACATCTAAATCCACTGTTAAATATACCGGTTTATCTTTTATTATCGGTAGAATTTTATCCAGCCCCGAAAAGTCATTTTTGCATAAATAAGTGTTTTTACTTGCAAATTCAAATTCGTACCTTTCTCCGCTTCTTATGCCAAATTGAAAAATTCTAATACTTTTAGCTGATTTCTTTTTGTTGTCAGATTCTTTTTGAATTTCGTCGTAACATCTTTTTATAACTGTACTGTGGCTTAGCTTTTCGCCGATATAGCTTTCTCGTAAATCAGTATGGGCATCAAAATGAACAATCATCAAATCAGAATATTTTTTTAAGCAAGCCTTAAAGCTGCCTAAAGTTATAAGATGCTCGCCACCCAGCATAACAGGCAATTTGTTACTTGCTAAAATTTCCGCTGTTTTCGCCTCTACCATATCTAGCACCTTAGTAGTATTGCCAAATGGCAAATCCAAATCTCCAATATCGCAAATATTGCAATCTTCTAAATCCTTATCCAAATACGGCGAGTATGTTTCTATACCAAAACTCTCGCTCCTTATTTTATCGGGAGCAAGCCGAGTGCCTGGTCTATAGCTGGTAGTGCCGTCAAACGGACTGCCAAACAGCACAACTTTCGCCTTATCCAAAGGCTTTTCACAACATATAAATTTATTTAGCATAGTTTTAGCTATTGTAAAAATTTATCTCCACAACATGGATAACTATACATTATATGTGTTATTTAAGCAACTTTTTTTTGGTTATAAAATAACTATAGAAGAATAATAAAAGGAGCTACCTCTTTTTGAGGTAGCTCCTTTTATTTAGATAGAATGATTGATACGCTTCTACAATTATAATGTGTAATGCATCAAAATTTTCTATCCATAAATAATATATCCACAGTTAGCACAATATTCGTAAGCAACTTCGTTATAACCGCCAATCAAGTACACAAATAACATTACTAACCCGAAGTATACAAGTAAACCTGTGATGTCTTTAACAGTAGTTATAAGTGGTCCTGTTGCGGCGGCTTGGTCTAGTTTTAGTTTATAAAAAATATAAGGAATTAAAAAACCCATTAAACTTGCAATTAAGCATACTATTGCCATTGCCGATGCTATTGAAGCTCCCAGTAGTAAAGCACCTTGAGCACTAAGATGTGGATCGCTTGTGATATAGCCTTGCCAAACAAAAGCAACTAATCCGCTGATTACACCAACTATTGCTCCGATAGATACTCCTATGCCAATCTCTCTAAATATGTGCCATTTAATTTTTTTGGTATTTATATGTCCGAGTGTCATACCTCTAATAAAGATTGTGCTGCTTTGTACACCGACAGAGCCACCCATATCCATAACAAGCGGTACAAAAAATACTGCCGGTGCAACATAGATTAGTAGCATATCCTCAAAACCACCCATAATAAAAGCAGCTAAAAGACCTCCGATTATAGTAAAGCCTAAAAACGGTAAACGGACTTTCCAAACTTGCCAAAGACTTCCCTTTATAAGAGCCTCGCTTGTATCGCCTTTAGCTAAGCTACCCATTTTGGCTTTACCAAACATATCCTCGGTTGCTTCTTCTTCTAAAATGTCGATAGCGTCGTCTATAGTAACTATACCAACAAGACGGTTTTCTCTATCGACTACAGGAATAGATAATAAATCTAACCTTTGAAGTTCTCTAGCCACTTCCTCTTGGTCGGTGTTAGTAGATACCGCATCAATGCCTGTTGTCATTATATCGGCTATTTTTGCGGTAGGGTCAGCGATTAGAAGTTCTCTAAGACTAATATGACCTTCGTATTTTCTACTAATATCGGTTACATAAAGAGTGTAAATTGTTTCTTTATCTTCGGCTTGGCGTTTAACTTTTTCTAACGCTTCGCTAGCCGTCATAAATCCTCTAAGAGAAATATAATCAGGGGTCATAATACGACCGGCGGTTTCTGGCTCGTACCCCATAAGTAGATTAGTTTTTGCTCTTTCCTCTTTAGAAAGGGAGTTTAGCATTTGTTTAGCAACACGAGCAGGTAATTCTTCTAATAAACTCGCTCTGTCATCTGGGGCAAGTTCTTCAAAAATTGTTTGTGCTTGCTCGCCGGCGAGTGCATGAATTAACTTTTCTTGCTCGCTTACCTCTAGCTTTTCGAATACAAATAATGCTTCGTCTTTAGGTAGTAGTCTAAAAACAATAGCTTGCTCGTCGGTGTTTAATTCTTCTGCCAGTTCTAAGATGTCGTGTTCTTCGGCATCTAGTAGATATTTTTTAAGCTTAGGTATATCCTTATTTTCGATATATCCTAAAACAGTTTCTTTTATTTTTTCGTCTAAAAGCTTTTTTTCTTCTAGCGTAATGTTTGTTTCGTCAGTTGATTTTTTTATTTCTTCAACTTCTAAATTTTCGTTTTCATTCATTTGGATTTTCTCCTTTAATTTTAATTGGTTTTATTTTGATATGCAATCGGAGTAATCAATTCTGGAGGCAAAAGAAATATCATTTATTTGCTTTAAACTGTTATTATTGATTGCATTAGTGCGTTTCTGTTTTATTAAGTTTTTCGTCTTACTCCCGCCAGGGTCGTCCATTTCTTTAATCCTCCTTTATTATAAAATAATTCCAATAAAAAAATCCCTCGTCAAAACGGCGACAAGGGATAAAGTATACTTTAGTGTTAGTATATCTCCGCAAATCATCACCGTTTCAAGCTTTAGCTCTGAAAGGCAATGAAGTTGCGTTAGGTTAGGCCTTGTTTTCGACCTAGCCTGCTAACCGGCGCATAGTGTCTCCACTATTTTGCGGTAGCAACCCGTATCCTTTCAGTAGCCTCACCTACCGAATGAACTCTTTTATTGTTTTCGCTACTAGTAAAAAGTCTTTTATAAAAAAAGATTTTTTAAGGCAACTTACATATTATATGTTTACGGTAATAAATGTGTCAACTGGAAAATCAAATATTTTTTCTTTTTCCTTATGTAATCCACATCTTAATAATTTAAGTTAAATTTTTGTTTGACATAAGCTAATACCTAATTATATAATATTCTCGTGCGTAGGGGAGTGGCTCAACGGTAGAGTAGTGGTCTCCAAAACCATTGGTTGCGTGTTCGAATCGCGTCTCCCCTGCCAATCATAAGAGCAAGTAAATAAATAATCTTGCGATTTCTAATAAAATGACCTTCTTGTTAAGTATAGCAGGGGGGTCACTTTATTTTTAAAAACATATAAAAAAGATGTTGACAAGCATACTTTTTTTTGGTATGGTGTAAATATATTAAAAAGGTGTTCTAAGTGTATAAAATTTTAGTCAATGGCGATTATGATAAATTTTAATATACTTCGCGCACAAATAGGAGAAAAAATAAATGAAAAAAAACTTTAAAAAAGTTTTGGTAGTGTTACTAACTATAATGATGGCAGTAACATTATCTATAGCATTAACGGGATGTCCCGGCGGATTATCGGATGAAGCACAGGCTTTTATCTATGCTGTCGATGCTCTGCCTTCAGTTAATGCTTTAACGCTAGCAGACGAGCCACGACTTAATGAGGCTCAAGTACTGTGGGATGCGTTATCGACAGATGATAGAGAGGAAGAAAGCGTTATCGCTTCTAGAGCTACTCTTACAGCACTTCAAGCTCAGATTGTAACTCTACATGCTGATGCTTATCAAGCAGGGCTTGTTGCCGACCGTGCAACAGCTGTAACGACACTAAACACAGCGTTTGGTACTAGATTCCAAGAAACTAATTTCCGCTCGGCTCAGTGGACGCAATTACAAGGCTATTTAACTCAAGAAAGAGATGCTATAAATGCACTGACAACAAGAGCGGCAGTTGCGGCTTATACTACGAGTTGGGCAAGATTTGACGCAGTTCAGACTGACGCTGAAATTACGACGGCAGAAGTAGCGGCGGCTAGAACAACTAGAATTGCTAGTATAAATAGTGCTTTTAGTGCAATTACTCCCGCACCAACAGGCAATGCTTTAACAATAATGCAAGCTCTTAGAGATGCTGCTATTGCCGAAGTTAACGCGTTAACAACTGTTGCGGCAATTGAAGCATTCGACCAAGCAGCTAGATTTGTTACCATAAACGCAGTTCCTACAGAGTTAGAAAGCCGTAGAAATACTGTAAACAATGCGGTAACAGCTTTAACTCAAGCTCATTTTAGCACAGCTAACTGGACAAGAATTACTAATTATAGAGATAACGCTATAACAGCTATTAACGGCTTAACTACTCATCAAGCACTTATGGCTTGGCAAGCGGCTCCTGTAGTTACTAATATAAATGCAGTTCTTAATCGTGTACAAGAAATTAACGCTGATATTGCTACATTATTTGCTGTTACTATTAACGCAGAAAATTGGAATACTCATAGAGTTACATATAATGCTATAAGAACAAATATCGGAGGTTTAGTAGAAGGCCAAACAATTCCTCAAGCTAATTTAGACAACTTGGCTACAGTAAACACAAGATTACTAACAGCCGAAACTACTTATAGAAGTAACAGAATAAATGCTCTTTATGCTCAATTAGTTACAGGCGATAGAGAATTAGCGATTGATGTTGTAGTAGCAGATATCAATATGCAACAAGGAGTAAATGTCGGTCCTATTTGGACAGATATTATCTCTTCGTTAAATAGATTTGCCGAATTAGTAAATCAAGATGCCGAAGAAGGTGTTCATGCAACCTTAGTAATGGCAAGAGCCACTCGGTATAACTATGGTTTATTGTTTAATATGGTAGGCGTATTAAACGCTTTAGATGTTTATATTGCTGGCAGAGAGTTTCATTTTGACTTTAATGCTACTAACTGGGCATTAGCTCAAGTTGCTTTAGAGGGTGTCAGGGCTGATATTCGTGCTTTAGCTACAACTGAGGCAATAGCAGAGTTTAATATATCTACAGCAGTAACGACAGCAACAGCTAATATTGCAAGACTGCAAGAATTGTTTGTTGGTGGCGAAGAAAATAGAGTAATCAGAAATACAGGTGCGGGTTATTTAGGTTTTGGTGTTACAGGTGGAGGAGTTGCTGATCCGTTTATGGCTTTCCGTCTAAACGACGAAGAGGAACTTGTAACAACTGCTTTATCTACTGCTGCTCATAGAGAGATTCCAGACAGCGACTTTATTGTAGATTATATATTGTTACATGTTTATAGACAAGAATTCTGCGAAGAAACCTTAACACATGGTGAATCTATACGAGTAGGTAGCCGTAGAATTTATTGGCAATTTCGTCGTAATGAAGCGGGTTTAATTTTAAATACAGTAGGCAGATATGATGGTCTAGGTGCGGATGGTACTGGTACAAACATTACCTTCGCCGGTTGGATTGCTCATAGTGCTCCTGATATGGATTTAGTAATTTGCTATTTAACAGGTGCTATACTAGAAGGTACAGGTACAGTAGCACAAGGCGGAGCGAGCGGCATAACGCATGTTGATGTATGGCCGGGAGCTGCCGCAATTTTAGAAGCAGCTATGGGAGTTCCTCATCCTACGACACCGGCTGCTAATGCTGTTAGATTTGCTAATTATTATGTAAGAACTCAACTTGTTCCTAGAGAAGAAGCTAATGTTAGAAGAAGCCCAATATCTGAACCATTTAGAAACAACAGAGCAGCAGCAGCGGCTCCGGGCATGGATGTATTTACTGCTCCTGCTCCTCCGGTTTGGGGTGGTGCTATACATCCGTATGTAGAGGCTGCTAATGCGTTTATTGTATCTGCCACTAATATCGAAGCTAATTTATCTAATATAATTTATACCAATATTCCAACAGGTACAGCGTCTTTAGCACTTATAACTGCGGCTCAAGGATTGCAACAAGCTATAAATATGGAACATGGTGTAATAGTTGATAGAACCGCAGCAATGCGTGCTCATGTAGCTGCAGCATATGCTAGATTCCAACAACTAGAGCAAGGCTTAATAGCTGAATTTGACAGGCTTGTGAATTTAATTCCATCGGAAATTACAGCAGCAAATGCCGAAACGGCGGTTGCACCGGCTTCAGTTGCGTTAGCCCATTTTGATACGCTAATGGAACGCACGCAATATATGATAGATCGTGCAGTTCTTGATGCTGCACTGGCGGCTATAGACCAACACCTTACTTTAACGGTAGTAGAGCTTGCGTTCTTGGCGGCAGTTGATGCTATAGCTTATGCCGTAAGACCATCTTGTACTTATGTATGCGAATATGTATGTGACGAAGAGGGCGACTGCGAAGAAGAGTGTGCGTATATATGCGACCACTTAGTATGTGATTGCGTGGCAGAAATAGTCGTACACTTCCCAGGATTTAATCCGCATGGTGCAGATTCTTGGGGTTATATCGCTAGAGCTCAAGGACTTATGGCAGATATGCCAAATAGAGAAAGAGAGCAGAGCGATCAAACAAGAATAGATAACGCTATTGCTCAATTAACAGGCTATATAGTTGAATATAATAGGCAACAAAGACTAGGAAGAACACCTCCTCCTTGGACTGGTAATGCATCCGGAGATACCAACGCCTTGTTTAGAACAGGCTTTGCCGCAGGTGGCAGAGGAAATCTTACCGGTATGCGTGGTAACCAATTAGGCACTACTTGGATGGTAGAAAGACAAGAGTTTATAAAAGGTGTACAGGTATTTATATTCTTATGCGAAGGTATAACAGCGGCAGATACTAGAGGTATAGTGCCTGGTAATGTTTCTAACGAAGTACCTGTGGCAGAGCGAGATGCAAATGCAATCAATGCATCAATAGGTTACTTCTGGGTTGTTTATGGGCGTAAGCACTCACTTACAACAGGAACATATCTACAGATTGTAAACAGCGATTTCTTTGATGAAAATGCTCAAAGAATAGATGGCTATCCTGCCGACAGAGTTTGGCAGTGGGGTGGCGGTGCAGGCAATTCATGGGGTGCTCCAGGTATCAACTTCGACCGTGTTGTAACTCGTGCAATAACGGATGCAGACATACATGAGTTTACAAGCGGAACACTAGATGTAAGATGGGCGGCAAGAATTGTAACTTATAGCGATGCATTAAGACCTAATATACCTCAACAATGGCTAACAGGTCCTATAAGCGGAGCGTCAGAAGGCTTTACTCGCATAACATTTACAAACTAACTTATAAAATTCAATAAGAACTAAAACAACAAAAAGTGCCAATACAAATTGTATTGGCACTTTTTGTTAAAAAATTGTTGTTTAATTTGTTTGACCCCCTTAAATCGAAGTGGTATACTACTATCATACTTTCTCGCTAGGGGGTAAAATTTTTGCGAGATTTCACTTTTGGAGGTACCCAATAAAATGGGCAAGAAAATGACAATCGACGGCAACAAGGCCGCATCACACATAGCATACGCTTTTAGTGAAGTAGCTGCGATTTATCCTATCACGCCGTCATCAACAATGGCAGAGTATGCCGATGAATGGGCGGCAACTGGCCGTAAAAATATGTTCGGACAAGTTCTTCGCTTAGCCGAAATGCAATCAGAAGCAGGTGCGGCGGCATCTGTACACGGTAGCTTACAAGCAGGTGCGTTAACTACAACCTATACTGCATCTCAAGGGTTATTACTAATGATACCCACGATGTACAAAATTTCGGGTGAAATGATGCCTACGGTTTTTCATGTTAGTGCTAGAGCATTAGCTGCTCATGCGTTATCAATATTCGGCGATCATCAAGATGTTATGGCTTGTCGTCAAACCGGTTTTGCAATGCTTAGTAGCAACTCGGTTCAAGAAGCTATGGATTTAGCACTTGTGGCTCATTTAGCAACTTTAAAAGCTAGAGTTCCGTTCCTTCATTTTTTTGATGGCTTTAGAACCTCTGCTGAGGTTAGTAAAATTGACGGTATTGACTACGAAGAAATCCTTCCTCTAGTTGATATGAAAGATATTGAGGATTTTAGAAACCGTGCATTAAATCCTGACCATCCGGTAGAAAAAGGTACTGCTCAAAATCCCGACACTTACTTCCAAAACAGAGAAGCGGCTAACAATCATTATAATGCAACTCCGGCTATTGTTAAAGAAATGATGGTAAAGGTAAGTAAATTAACCGGTCGCAAGTACGAATTATTCCAATATGTTGGGCACGCTCAGCCAGAAGAGATTATTATAATGATGGGTTCTGGTGCAGAAACTGCAGAAGAAACAGTTAATTATTTAGTTAAACAAGGTAGAAAAGTTGGTCTTATTAAAGTTAGATTATACCGTCCGTTTAGCGTTAAAGATTTTGTAGATTCTATTCCTAAATCAGTTAAGAGAATTGCGGTGCTTGATCGTACTAAAGAGCCGGGCGCTCATGCAGAGCCTTTATTTAGCGATGTTTGTACAGCTTTATTTGAGGTTGGCAAAACAGATGTTAAAGTTATCGGTGGTCGTTACGGATTAGGTAGTAAAGAGTTTACACCAAGTACTGTAAATGCTGTTTATGAAAATTTAGCGGGTCCTATGAAAAACCACTTTACTGTAGGTATCAATGACGATGTGAGCAATACTAGTATACCGGTTAGCACTCAAATTAACTCCAGTCCTGAGGGCACTACAAGATGTAAATTCTACGGTATTGGCGGAGACGGAACGGTTGGCGCTAACAAAAACGCTATCGAAATTATTGGTGATAATACAAATATGTATGCTCAAGCGTATTTTGAGTACGATTCTAAAAAATCGGGTGGATTTACAGTTTCTCACCTTAGGTTTGGTAATCAACCGATACAATCAACTTATCTATTAGATGTTACAGATTTCTCAGCTTGTCATAATCCAAGCTATGTAACTCGCTACGATATGGTTAGCGCTGTTAGAGAAGGCGGTACATTTGTTTTAAATTGCCCTTGGAATGAAGCCGAGTTAGAAAAACAACTTCCAGCTAAATACAAGCAAGTTATTGCTAAAAACAAACTTAAATTCTATATCATAGATGCTCTAAAAATTGCTAAAGCGGCCGGTCAAAAACAAATCAACGGTGTTATGCAAGCGGTTTTCTTTAAGTTAGCAGACATTATCCCTTATGATGAAGCTGTTAAACATATGAAAGCTATGATAGTGGAAACCTATGGACATAAAGGTCAAGCGGTTATAGATAGCAACTACGCTACTATTGATAACGCTATTCCAGGTTTAAAAGAGGTTAATGTTCCTGCATCTTGGGCAACTGCTAAAGACGGTGCGACAGAAAAAGATAACTCTAAAGACCCATATTATCAAAAATTTATTAAACCTATTATGGCAAAACAAGGCGATATGCTTCCTGTTTCTACATTCGAATTCGACGGTACTGTTCCTACAGGTACAACTCAATTCGAGAAAAGGGGTGTTGCGGCATTTGTTCCTAAATGGATACATGAAAATTGTATTCAATGTAATATTTGTTCGTTTGTTTGTCCCCATGCTACAGTAAGACCTTTCTTACTAGATGCTAAGCAAAAAGCAAAAGCACCTAAAGGCATGGTTACAATCCCGACTAAGCCAGATTTAGGTTACGATTATCGTCTTCAAGTTTCTACACTAGATTGTATGGGCTGTGGAAGCTGTGCTAATGTATGTCCAAGTAAACAAAAAGCACTAGAAATGGTGCCTTTTGCCGAAGGTGCTACAAAGCAAGAAGAGGAAAATTGGAATTATTGCTCTACTATCACTAATCCTGATGTATCAGCGAAAGCTAATCCATTAACTGTTAAAGGCAGTCAATTCTTGCGTCCGTTATTTGAGTTTTCAGCAGCTTGTGCAGGCTGCGGCGAAACTCCTTATGTAAAACTCTTAACTCAATTATACGGCGACCGTATGGTTATTGGTAATGCAACAGGCTGCTCTAGTATTTACGGTGGTAGTTCTCCAAGCTGTCCTTATACTAAAAATGATAAGGGCCAAGGGCCTGCGTGGGCAAACTCATTATTCGAAGATACTGCAGAATTTGTTTATGGTTTTCAATTAGCATATCATCAACGCACAGCAATGCTTAAAGAATATATCCAAAAAGCAGATAAGCTAGGTGTTGCTAATCCGCTTAAAGGTGCATTTATTGATTGGTTAAATAACCATAAGGACGGCGAAGGTAGTAAAAAAGCGGCTACAGCTATTAAAGAAGCACTTCCTAAAGCACTTAAAGATTCTAAAGGTGAACTTAAAGAGGTGTTAGAATATATAAATAAGGCACAAGATGTTTTAGTTAAAAAATCCCTTTGGGCATTCGGCGGCGACGGCTGGGCATACGACATTGGCTTTGGCGGTGTAGACCATGTATTAGCTATGGGCGAAGATGTTAATATGCTTGTTATGGATACAGAGGTGTATTCTAATACTGGCGGACAAGCGTCTAAGGCTACTCCGACAGGCTCTACTGCTAAATTTGCTTATGCCGGTATGCGTACAGTTAAAAAAGATTTAGGTCAAATGATGATGAGCTACGGCAATGTATATGTTGCTCAAGTCTGTACAGGCGATGCTAAAATGAATGCTCATGTAATTCAAGCGTTGGCCGAAGCGGAGGCTTATCCGGGACCTTCTGTTGTAATTGCTTACTCTACTTGTATCAACCATGGTATAGATATGTCTAAAGGTATTGAGCAAGGTAAAAAGGCTGTTGAGGCTGGCTACTGGACTCTTTATAGATATGACCCTCGCAGAATTGCTCAAGGCTTAAATCCGTTCCAGCTAGACTCTAAAGATCCAACAGGCAGCTATAGAGAATTTATAGAATCTGAAAAACGCTATACTGCAGTTAAGCTTACGGCCGGTGAAGAAAAAATGGAAGAGCTATTTACTCAGGCTGAAAAAGAAGCAAAAGCTAAATTTGAAGTTTATAAGCATATGGCTGATAAGAAATAAATTAAAAGCTATAATATGCAAATTACAAATTAAAGACTCAGTTATAGATTATCAACAATTTGTAGTTTGTGTTTTGTTAGCTATACTTATATAATGTAAGGTAATATAAAAAACCGCATGAGGATAACATTTTTGTCCTTGTGCGTTTTTTTAATAGTGTTTTTCTTTTGTAAATTTTACTTTACAAATCAATAAATATGTGCTATATTACAATTTGTATATTATAAAATACAATTATTTTGGATTTCTCACATCATTATGAACTTTATTACAAGAACCGAAACTAAATATTTGGTACATACGGAGGTTTTTGGGGCTGTTTGCCTTGAGTTATTGCCGTACCTAGAAAAAGATAGATATTTTTTTTATAGGGTACACAATATTTATTTTGATAACGATAACGACTTAGTTATAACCCGTTCGCTAGAGCGTCCGCAATATAAAGAAAAATTGCGGGTAAGAATGTACGAGCACGAAGGAAATCATTTTCAGGACGCTTGTATAGAATTAAAGAAAAAGCATCAAGGAGTGGTTTATAAACGCAGAAGAAAGTTATCGCTAGACGAAGCTAGGCAGGTTTTAGATAGTGGGGCGGAGAGTATTGATAATAGGTGCCAAATACTCAACGAGATATTGTATTTTGCAAAAAAAACAGAATGCTATCCAAAAATTTATCTTGGGTATGATAGATATTCTTATTTTGCTAAAGGTAATCCTGATTTGCGATTAACATTTGATACAAATATTGTAAGCCGTAGAGAAAATTTAGCTTTTGTTAGCTCGGCTAGCGACAGCGAGCCATTGCTTAAAGACTTCTTTATAATGGAAATAAAAATATCCAGTAGCTATCCGCTATGGCTTACAAAAATTCTAAACAAATATAAAATATATCCTACATCGTTTTCTAAATACGGAAAAATGTTTGTTAAAGAAAACGAAAAACAAAACGGAAATCAAAAATTAAAGGAGAGTGCTTAAATGCTAGAACCAATTTTCGAAAATGGTGTAATAACAATCGGTAGTTTATTTATAGCTTGGGGTGTAGCCCTAATTTGCGGAATTGCTGTAACGGTAGCATACCGCATAAAAAATAGAAATTATTCTAAAAATCTTATAGTATCGCTGATACTTTTTCCACTTATTACTCAAACGGTTGTAATGCTTGTTAATCGAGCAGGCGAAAATGATATGGCAACTTTTGGCGTAGGTGTAGCTATTGCCGGTGTTTTTGGGCTTGTACGCTTTAGAAGCATTCAAGGTAACAGTAGAGAAATTAGCTGTGTATTTTTAGCAATGGCAATAGGTATTGCTCTCGGGGTAGGTTATGTATGGTTTGCTCTAATTTTTACAGCAGTAGCGGGGACTGTTTTTGTAGGGTTTAAGCTATTGCCGTTTAAGGGCGAAATTAAAGAGAGTGAGCTTAAAATAACAGTTCCAGAGGATGCGGAATTTGAAATTGAATTTGAAAAAATTATAAAAAAACATACGGCAGTAATGCGTTTAACATCTGTTAAAACTGTTAAAATGGGAAGTTTATTTGAAGTTACATATCGCATCACATTAAAAGACGAAAACAAACGGAAACCTTTAATAGACGAACTGCGTGTAATAAACGGAAACCTGCCGATTTTCTATCATAATATAATTTTAGAAGAAAGAGACGGATTATAAAAATCAAAAACTAAGAATGAGGAATTAAGGATTTATTAAATCTTTGATTCCTCATTTTTTTATTGCAAAAATTTTATGTATTGTATATTTTCTATAAGTAGGAATCAACAATTTCTCATTGTATTTTTAGTTTGACATACTATGTCGTTTATTGTATAATACTACACATAGATGTTTAATCTTTCGCAAATACTTGAATTGGATTTCTCGCAAACCTTTAATATTATATTTATAATAATTACTCCGCTTGTATTTTTATATTACTTGGTATTTTTGGTTGAGTTTGCTATAAAAAAGCATAGACCTCCAACAAGGTGGGATTTTGCTTTTACGATTTTTAATTGGATAAATGTATTTTTTGGCACTATATTTGTTATTTTGGTAATCCGTGCTGATATTATTCCATTTTTACATTATATATTTTTTGTCCTTCCCTGGATTGCGTATTTAGTAAATAGTTGGTTTGCAATCACTATACTTTGTTTAGCATATGTTATGATGCTAGCATGTACGATTACTCATTTGGTATTCTTGCGTATAAGAAAGAAAAACGAAAATGATCGTAAAGAAAAGATAGAAAGAAAAAGAGAATTGGCTAATCAAAGAAAAGAGGAGAAGATAAAAGCGTTAGAAGAGGAAAGAGCGGAAAGAGAAAAGCAATTAGAGCTAGAAAAGCAAAGGCAAATCGAATTAGAGCGTGAGATAGAAGAAGAAAGACAAAAGCGGTTAGCATTAGAGCGAGAAGCGAGAGAAAAAGAAAGACAATTAGTGTTAGATGAAGAAAATAGAAGAAAGGAAGAATTGCGTTTAGCATTTGAAAGGGATGTTTTGTTAGAGCAAGAACAGCGGGAAAAGGCAATAAGAGAAGCTCAAAGGCTATCGCAAGAGAGAGATTTTCCACCGCCTCCACCTCCTACTCCACCGCCGATGTCACAACCTTCACAGCCTCAAAAGCCTATTATTCGTCCTTATAAATCATCAAAGTATAAATATACAACTAACTACACTATTGTAGACTATACAATTCCTAATCAAGTTTTTTGCGAGTATTTAGATGAAGTAGAACCGGATAAATGCGAGCAAGTTAAAAAATCCCTAGGTTCTGTAAAGCCTATAGATATAAATAAAACTGTAGGAGAGAGCAAATAAATCTTGAAAAAACTTTGGCAAGAAGAATGAAATTTGAATGTTTTCAGAAATTTTTGTACAGAGAAAATTCGGATGGAAAAAATTATGAGTAGCAAAAATTTTTTACATTATATAGGTATAGATATCGGCGGTACAAGCGTAAAATTAGGACTTGTAACAGCGGGTGGTAAAATTGTAGAGCAAATAAGTTTTAAGACGCACGGTGCTAGAGAGCCAGAAGCGCTTGTTAATCAAATTGCCCAAGCTATAAAAGAGCTTTCGCCTGAAAACGATTTTGTAGCTATTGGTGTTGGTTGTCCTGGGGCAGTAAACTCTAAAGACGGCATTGTTGAGTACTGGTCTAATTTGCAGTGGCATAATGTTCCGCTGGCTAGTATGATAGCTAATGCTACCGGTAAATCAGTTAAAATTGCTAATGATGCTAATGTTGCGGCTCTTGGCGAGCATAAGTTTGGTGCAGGTAAAGACTACACAGATACGGCTATGATAACCTTGGGCACCGGTGTTGGCGGTGGTTTTGTTGTAGACGGCAAGCTGTTTGAAGGCTATCGCAGTATGGGCACAGAAGTTGGTCATATGGTTATTAGAGAAAATGGCATCCAATGTACTTGCGGTAGAAGGGGTTGTTTTGAGGTGTACGCTTCGGCTACGGCACTTATAAGAGAAACCCGTGCCGCTATGCAAAACGATAAGAATAAAGAAAGTATGATGTGGGATTATTTAGGCTTAGATAAAACCGCTCAAACATACGATGTTCATAAAATAGATGGTAGAGCTACTTTTGCGTGTGCTAAGCAAGGGGATATTATTGCAATGCAGGTTGCCGACGCTTACATAAAATCTTTAGCTGAGGGTGTTACAAATGTTGTAAATATTTTTCGTAGTCAAGCCGTAATTTTAGGCGGTGGTGTTTGTAATGAAAAAACTCTGGCTAAAAGAGTACAGGAATATGTAGATAAATTTAGATATGGCGGAGCTAATAGTTTGCCTACGAAGGTGCTTATAGCTAAACTAGGTAATGATGCAGGCATTATCGGTGCGGCAAGTTTAGTTATTGAAAATTAGAAATGTAAGAACTAACAAAAAATCGTTTGCTAAAATTGCGGTTTTTATGGTAAAATTATATATATGAAGGCTTGGCGAATTAAAGCTGAGGGCGAGTTGGTGCTAGAAAAACTAGAGCCAACTGCTCCAAAGAAAAGCTTTGTAAAAGTAAAAATAATGTATTCGGCTCTTTCTGATATGGACGGGCTGCTTTATAGCGGAGAGGTTTTGCCTCCACAATATCCCATAACTATCGGCCGTCAAGCGGTTGGTATGGTTACCGAGGTGGGCGAGGGCGTTACTAATGTTACTAGGGGTGATAGGGTAGTTATAGACCCCTATGTTTTTTGTGATAGTTGTGTTATTTGTAATGAGAAGGAGAAGTACACTGATTGCTTATGTCTTAAAGAATACGGCACAGATGAGGACGGTTTTTTAAGCGATTTTGTTATTGTCAGGTGCGAAGATTTGTTCAAACTTCCTGATAGAGTCAGCGATGAGGATGCTATGTTTGCCAGCCATATAGCCACAGCGATGAATATAGCCAGCAAGCTATCGTTAGAAAAAGGTAAGCGTATAGCCATTATGGGAGGTACGATAATCGGATTAGTGCTAGCACAAATTGTGCTTTATTATCAAGCGGTGCCGATTTTGGTGGATAGTCGTACCGATAGATTAGAAATAGCAGAATCGCTAGGTATTTATTATTGTATAAACAGCACAGTACAAGATGTTCAAAAAAAGATATTTTCACTAACAGGTGGTAGCTTAGCTGATAGCGTCGTTCATTTTACTGCCTCTCAGCTTTCGCTAGAGCAATCTCTTTCTGTAGCTAGCTTTGGTACTAAAGTAATATTAGCAGGTTGGAGTGGTGCAAAAAATGCGTTATATACTAATATGAGTGACATAGTAACTAAGCAACTAAAGCTGGTTGGATTAAATAACGGAGCAAAACTAATACCTTCCGCCATAAATATGATAGCCAATAAAAGTGTTAATGTATCTAGCTTTATAACAAAAATCATACCGTTTAGCGATGTTGAAACTATTATAAAAGAACAAATGGAGTTTCCTCAAAAGGAAATTAAGGTGTTAGTTAAAATGTGATTTACAGTATTCAATTTAATAATATAAACACATAATGTATGATTTGTAATTTGCAATTAAGAGCTGGTAATATAGGGTCAGTAGCAGAGTGCGTAGCACACGAACGCACTCCGTTGCCCGAACCATATAAAAAGCGTAACTTACTTTAAATAAGTTACGCTTTTTATATTTTATTTATTAAGTTTACTTAGCTGCATCCGAATGGATATGTGAGGTGGGTTTAACTCTATTAGATGCCCTAGGGTAGGCTGTTCCGTAAGGTATTCCGCCTACTTGTTTTTTAGGCTGATTACTTGGCGGAGATTTAACATTACTATTTATTGAGGGCGATACGGTAGGCTTAGCTACAGGTATACTTGGATTATGTTCTAAATCTTGTTTTAGATTATCAATTTTTTTAGAAAGTGCTTCGTAGTTTCTGTTTGCCATATTGTGCAATTTTACAAATAATATAAGTAACATAGCACACAGCAAAAAGTTAAATGCCGCTACCATTATAATAACAAATATATAAATATTGTTCTCAAAAACGGTAGATAAATTTGTAAATAATTCGTTCATAAATATTCTCCTAATCTGATATAGATAAGGTAATTAAGCTTTGGTCGAGGTGACAGGATTCGAACCTGCGGCCCCTTGATCCCAAATCAAGTGCGCTACCAAGCTGCGCTACACCTCGACAAAACTTAATCGTTGCCGAAAGACAACCTCACTATTATATGTATATATTATGTGCTTGTCAAACAAAAAATAAAAATAATATTTATATATTTTATGTGCAAACAAAAAATTTACAAAAAATTCAAAATTTTATTTGACAACTCTACATATATTATAATATACTTCTAAATAGTATTTTCCGCACACAATACTATGCGTTTCGGAAAAGGGGAGGTTAATAAGTGTTTGAAGAGACATCTATAGCAAAGGAAAGGTTATCTAATGAGGTTTTGTCTACTAGAGAATTAGAAGTAGCCAATCTTATTATAAAGGGTTTAACCCGAGAACAAATAGCTAAGCAATTGGTTGTATCGCCTTTTACTATAAAAAATCATGTCGCAAACATTCTTAAAAAAACAAATTGCAAAAACCAAAAAGATTTAATAATTAAATATTGTTAAATATTTACATACATATTAGGGGAAGATAAAAGAGTAGTATAGGTATTTACTAATCGTAGAATGCAAAACAAATGATTATTACTTAATACTATGTAACTTAAACATTGCTAAAAGGTGGGGCGAGCATTGCTTGTCCGCGTAACCAAATTGCATTATTCGGCATATAACACAGCTAATAATATGGGACACACACTAGAGTTCTGCATATAATAAAAGCTGTGTACTTTATTCCGACTACTGTAAGGGATTATGCCTTGGCTTCCCAATCTTTTTTCGGTTAGGTATCCTATGCCTAACCCTAGACACCTCTTTCAAAAATAGTCCTAAAGGACTAGTGATTTTAGTTTACAAATTACACAGAATATGTGTATACTAAAACGGTATCTTTATGCGGTCGCACACGACCCTTTCATAAAAATGCCGCCGTGGGCAAGGCATTGCCCGCAAAAATAGGCTTAAATGCTTCCACCCTAAATGTTAAGGGTTGGCACATTTTGTCGCCTAAATACTATTATTTAGCACTTTTAATCTTGCTAAATCAATAAAAACAAAATGCCAAAATGTGGGGTAGGTAACACCCTAAAATTAACACACGGGTTTGTAATCCCCCACAAAATTACATCGCAAATTATTGGCATGTAGTTGCCACAAAACTACAAAAGGAGAAATAATATAAATATTATGACAAAAACAAAAACAAAATTAAATGGACTGATTGTAGCAATGCTTGCAACGCTTTTAGCCCTAACGATTGCGATTACTTTCGTATCGTTTGGTACTAGCACACAAGCTAATGCAGATCAATTCCAAGGCATTCAGCCAGCTTATAATGATGCGGCAAGAGATGCCGAGATAGCTAGAATCCAAGGTCATATAATGAATACTCTAGATTCTGGCGTAATTGAGAGTTATGTATTTGGAGATCATAATGCGTTGGACTCTCGCATTAATAATCTCGGTTTTGATTTACTCGATTATTTCTTGGGTTGGAATAATGATCCATCTAATGCTTCATATCAAATGGCTTGGAGTGACATTCTTATTGGTCCTGCACTGGCATCGATAAACGAAGCTGAAGCTCGTGAATATGATTTACGAGATGCTCACTATGAGGTTCTATTTTTCCAAGATGCTGTTAGAGATTTAGATTTAACAGCAATTAATCCTAGCGACATAACTCTTTTAACAGCTTCTATGGCTACTTTAGAGAATATGTATGCAAACTTGCAAGCTCATCAGTATAATTATTTAGCAGGTAGCTTTGGTTTAGTAAATCACATAGATAATCACTATAGAGATAATTTTTATCAAGCTTTATCGAGATACGAATTCTTAAATGTAGCACAAGCTATTAGAGCTGAATTAAGCAATTTATTTGCTGCTGTACCTACTCCTAGTGATGTTACATGGGCTCATAGAACAGCTATAGAAGATATTCGTGCTGATTTAGAAGCTTTAGCGGCAGGTAGCTATCAAGAACAAAATGCATATGCTTTCTTAACAGGCGAAATGGCTGCGGTTTATTATGCTCCTTTCTTAGCTTTAGAACAAGCTTTAGCTGAAACTCCGGAAGCTTTAAGATATGCGGAAATTGCTAGACTTCAAGAGTTTATTAATACTGAATTAGCGTCTGAAGTAGTAGAAGATTATACATTTAGTATGTATGCAGCATTAAGAACTACTATTGATGCTGTGATAAACTATGTTGACCAAGCTATGACTGATTGGAATAGTGCTAATCCTAGTGTTATTTTTGATGCAACTTATCTTGATTTTAGTTTAGTGTATGTAGCAAATGATCGTTTTGATATTTTAGAAGCAACTCCTATGGTGCTGCAACTATTTATAGATGAGGTTTTAGCTTTTAATCCTAACGCTACTACAGTAGCTGATTTAACAGTTGATGCATCTTGGAATGCTGTACAGACTGCTTTTAATTTCTTTAATAATGTATTAAATGCTACTAGTATAGTAAATCCATATAACAGTTTACCAGGTGTTACTAATTTCTTGGCAACCTATGTAGATCCTGCGATTATGGCACGCTTAGAGGCTGTAAGAGCTAGAGAAAATATGCTTAATGCAGCGGACGCTTTAAGAGTTCAAATGGATGCTTTGGTTACTGCTTTAGAGCCTGGCGATGTTGTATTAACAGATAGACCTGCTATAGATGCTATTCGCTTTGGCTTAAATGCTTTATTAGAAGGTACAGATGCTCAACAAGCTGCACATGCTTTCTTAACAAGCGAAATGTTCGAATATTATTATGAACCTTTCTTAGCTTTAGAAGAAGCTTTAAGAGATCTTGTTAGAGTTGAAGTAGTTCAAGACATCGAAGACGAATTTAATTCAACAGGTTTATTATCTGAGTTATATTATTTAGATGCAGACGAGATTTATGCTAATGCTTTAGCTAATCTTAATGCTGAAATTGCTAGATTAGGTGCTATATTTGATGCTTTAGAAGCTTTATTAGACGGCTTTACTATGGCTCAATTACACGCTACTGATGATTTACCGGCTTATATGTACGAGCAATATACACTTTTAAACAAGTGGATAGAAGCTTTAAACATTGCTCAAGAAATTGTACAAGATTATGTTTTAGTAATTCCTGCACTTTCTACAGTAGCTGGTGTTAATGCAACTAATATCAGAGCAAATCTTGACACTCCTGCATTTATGGACTTTGTTTATTATGTAAGAGCTGCAAGAGTTGTTATTGACGCTTTAGCTGACATTAACCCAACTGCAGAGCAACAACTAAACATTGTAAACGCTAACTCTGATTTCGAAACTATATTAGCAAGATATTTAGAGCTTATGGGCTTCCAATCTGATAGCATTAGTGCTTTAATTCTAGCTTTAGAAATGCCAAGAGCTGGTCATCCGGAGTTTGGTGCTGATAGAGATGCAACAATGGCTAGATGGATTTATGAAACTGAGTATGCTAGAGAAGCAGCAGATGCTATTTTAAATGTATATCCGGAAGCTGCTATCCCTAATCTTGCTCGTCTTATCACTATAGAAGACCGTTTAGAAGCTCTTTCTGTACTTGTAGCTCTTTTAAGAGTTATCCAAGACGAAGTGCATGCTATTGCAGACTTAGATGATATTTTAGTTCTTATCGGCACTAACGCTAATGGCGACAATGGTAGAATAGCTGAACATCACCAAGCATATTTAGCTATGCTAGCTAGTCCGCTTGGTCAAAGAATAGATCAATTAGATACATTACTTCCTTTCATTCCTGAAGTTGTTCAAATGATGGTTAATGCTACTGTTACTACTCTAAGAAACACTAGAGATGTTCAGTTAGCAATCAATGATGTTATCGAAACATTATCTTTACCTTTAGTTCCTGATTTAACACAAGATCCACTTCCTCCATTTGGCCCTTTTGCAGTTCCTGCTATTAGAGAAGCATTAGCTGCTCTTGAATATCTATTAGAAAACCGTCTTGATTCTCAAGGTCAAAGAGACTTCCTTCTTGATATTTTAGTATGGGGCGAAGCTGTTATTGTAACTTATCCTTCTTCATTTGCACCATTACCTCCTAGCTTCCTGTTTGTATACGGTCAACTGGTAGTGTTTAATAACGAAGCAGAATTCCTTGCTGGTGTTGCAGCTCGTCAACAATATTTAATTTATATCCGTAACCATGTAGCAAGAGAAGAAGCTGTAATTGAGTTCACTAATTGGTTCAATGCTAACTTCTACGAAGGCTTTGCTCTTGATGCTCAAGGTAATCTTGTACGTCCTTCAACAGCTCCGGCTAACGCTCGCTTTGGTTATCGCCTAGCAGAGTGGAATGCTTTAACTGCTCTTAGAGATAATATGATAGCGCAAATCCGTAGTCAAGGCACTTTCGAAGGTAACAACGACTATAGATGGTATTTGCCAGAAACAGATTTTACTGTTACTTTCTTCCCAACTCATCCTGCTGACGGAACTGATCCTGCAGGCTCTCATTATTTTGGTACTCTATGGCTTGCTCAACTTAATGCTATAGAAAATCTTCAAGATATTATCAACAGAGTAAACGAAGAAGTTGAAGAAATTAACAACCTTATCGCTCAATTAGAGCAATACAATACGGAAACTCATCAAACTCTTAATATGATTCAAATAAGAGATAGACTAAGAGACCTTATTGCACATCTTGATTATATTATTGAAGAATTCCGTAACGACCACTACTTCATGAACCCAGACTTTGGTCCTGGTCATCCGGATTTTGACAAACATTCTCCTGACTATCGTCCTTATTATTTAAATCCTTTACCGGAAGCTATTTTAGCTGGTCTAAATTTAGAAGATTTAGAAATAGCTAGAGCTAGACTTATCCAATACAATATACTTTTAGAATTATTCGACCTTAGAGCTAGAAGAATTTGGGAATTAGATAGATTCTTCGAAAACAACTTTACTAGAGAAGAATTTTACCGTGAAGGTCAACACCATTACTGGTATGACCTAGAAAACTTCTTCCATACTCTTCGTGGCAGAATCCTTAATATGTCTTTTGCTGAAGCTTGGAGTTTAGATTTAGTGTCAGATCCTGATGATTTAACTTCTGATTTTGACACTTGGATTAGGCAAGCATTACTATATGTATATCCTCATCCATTAGGTTACGAAAGAGATGAGCTTACAGGTTTAAAAATACCTGGAACTATCAATTTCCATTCTGGTACACAAACTAGAGAAGAATGGGCTGGTCTTCGTAATCTAAGAGATATCTTTATTCCTGCTATAGAATTAAACCTAAGAGATGAAATTATCAGAATCAACGAAATGATAGCAGCATTACCTGCTCATTGGTATGGTAGACATCTAAACAGAGCATGGCAAGATACTGCTATTGCTAACTTAACAACTGCTATACAAGAAATTGATGATGCAATTTACGCTTGGAACAGTAACCCTGCTAATGCAGCACATCAATTGCCAATGCGTGCAATATTCTTACCTGATAATGCAGCAGTAAACTATGGTTTCCCTCTAGGCAATCCAGATACATTCTGGGAAGCTAAACATATGTTAGACGACCTTATTGCAGAGCGTTTAGCTTATGCTCAGTTCCATGCTTTCCGTAGATTGATGACTGAGTTCAATAGACGATTTGATCCGGCTGATTACCGTGAAGAAGAGTGGGAATTACTACAAAATGCTTTAGCTGGTTATCGTAACCTTGTTTTAGGTAGTGATTACTTGCCATGGGTAGATGCTTTCCTTACTCCTTTTGTAGGTCAACCTTTCCCTCCAGCTTGGGCACCATTTAATCATACTCCTGGTGCACAAAATCCAACTTGGATGTTTATTCCATCTGCTAACCAATATATGTCTATTACAGTAAATTGGGCTAGCACTTTCGAAACTATTCCAAATCGTACTGAAGCTGCTGTAGAAGCTTTCTTAGCAGAATTCCACAACAGATTTACACAAGACAATCTAGAAAGAAGATGGTATTTCGAAGATGGTGTATACTTTGAAGTTCACCGTGCAGCACAAAGAGCACAGTTATATGTTCTTCGTGACCAAGTTATTAGTTGGTTAAGAGATTCTGCTAGAACAGACGAAGAATTATATGACTTTATCGACGCTTTACCAACTGTATTAGATACAGATTTAGAAATACAAAGATTGGTAAATGTTGGTCCAGATGAGTACGAATACCAAGATTTCCCTCTAGCTTGGTCAGATTTCCACGACATTCTTACAAATATTGATTTAGTAAATCAAGAACATTATGCAGATAGAGAAATAAGAATAGCTCTTATTAACGCTGCAATAGATGCAATGGATTTAGTAAACGATACTTTTGCTGAACTTGCTTCTGCAATCGAAGCAATAGAACTTTTAATTAGTTCTTGGCAATATGCTCCAAGAGTTCCGGGTGCTAACCCTCATCCTCTATACATCGACTGGCCAGACACTTACGATCCTATGTACGATGGTGATGCACTACAAGATGCTAGAGATAGAAGAGACGAGCTTGGCGGCGACATGATAGATGAAAGAAATGACATTAACGATATGATAGCTGATTTAGCTGACATCTGTTATTGTGATTGCTGGTTTAACGATTTTACTACTTGTGCTTCAACTCATGGCTATACTTTAGCAGAAATTATTGATCAATTAGAAGAAGCTATCTTTGATATAATCGAAAGATATAACGAGTGGAACTACGATAACTTCGGTCCTGGCACAGAGCCTTTAATTTGGCTTACAGGTATCAATTGGGGTCATGGTATAAACGGAGCAACTGAAGTATTATCTTTAGTTCAACCTCCAATCAATGCTCAATTTGCTCCAGAGTATCTAAGCTATCATGTATGGAGACTTGCAGTTTATAGAGCAACAGATTATATCAACTATAGAATTGCAGAATTAGATGATTTATTATTAACTTGGGATCTTACAGAAGAAGCTGATTTAGCAGCTTTCAGAAATGCTATCCGCGGCATAAGAGAACTTATTGCAGTTTGGGATAGAGAGTGGCCTGAGTTCTACGAATATGTACTTGAATGGTGCGATTACGAAAATGATGATATTCTTGTTCGTGTAAATCACGACGGTCTACATCCGTTTATGTATAAGCACATCGAGTTAGCTACTTTAGAAGCTCATTACGAAGATCTTGTAGCAGCAGCTCAAGCTGACGCTATCGCTAGATTAACTATAGCTTTCGAAGAGAGATATGCTCATATTATAGATGCTGTAGATGCTATTATTGGTACTCCTACTCCTCTGCAAGCAGCTCTTAGTGCTATGTTAGCAAATTTAAGAGCAGAGTTAGCAGTTGCAGTAATGAATATAGAAGGTTTCGCATCAACTTCTAGTTGGACATTAGCTACTTTAGATGGTTATCATCCAGAAGCTGCTTCTATATTTAGTCCACCGCTAGTAGCTCCTTTCCCTGGAATTCTTATTTGGTGTATGACTCAAGAAGCCTTTATTAGCCGTAGAGTAATGTTGCCAAGATGGAATGAAGTTGATGGTGATAATCATGGCAATAATATGCCAGCTAATTTCATGTTAGGTGGTATATGGAATGCAGATGCTCTTCTTGCTTTAGACTTTAGACTAGCTAGTCCGTTCTGGGCACCGTTTGATTGCATTATCCAATATGAAATAAGATACCTAGAAAACATAATGGATAGAGTTGCTCCTTACGACGCTGAAGAACTAGTAGACTTAGTAGAAATTTTACATGCTCAACTAGCTATAGCTCTAGCTGCAATTGCAGGTTGGAACGGCGAAGAAGATATGCCTTCTTGGTGGCTAACATTTAATACTCCGGCAGAAGACTACAATGCTTATGCTTACCATTACGAATACCGTGATATTCTATTGCGTGCAATGAATACTGTTGAAGTTTGGGAAAGACAAGTAATTGGTCAAGCAATAAATGATGCTATAGAACGCCTAGAGGCAGAATTTGCAAGAAGATTCAGTCAAGAAGACTATCTTGCAACAGAATGGGCTCAATTACAAGGCTATCTATTAGATGAAATTCTACAAATCATTATGATTCGTGATAGAGCGACTGCTTTAGCTTATGATCCAATGACAAACGACGGTAGTGTTTGGTTTATAAATACAAATACAAATGTACGCTATAGTCCTGGTCATCCTAATGTAATGGCAGATACTGTTCTTAATCCAAATTTAGAAGATAGAGTATTCCGTCCAGAAAATACAATAAGCGTAAATTGGGAAAGATTCCACAATGTTTATACTGCAAACCAAATAGGTGCTGATGAACTTGATAGAGCAAGAAATGCTTTATTCCAAGAATTCCTAACAATGTTTAATGCTTATTTCACACAAACAGATTATACTGTGGCAGATTGGGCAGCAATGCACCAAACTCAAGCAATTGTAAATCTTACTCTAATTCAAATCTTAGTATTTAATGACGATCGTCAATTAGCTATTAACAGAAGTGCTCCGGCATTTAATGTTGCTACAGATATACCTTGGGAAATTTTCCACGCTGTATTAACTATAGATGAAAGAGCTGCTATACAAAATGTTATAGACTTATTATTAGCTTTAGATTTAACTGCTAACACAAGAGATGAGTTAGGATACACTGCAGCAAGAACAGCATTCAATGCTTTAGCTACAATGGGTCAAGGCGAAATAGTTGTTTCTCATAGACTAAACGGTGGTAGTTACACAACTCCTACAGATCGTCTACAAAGAAGAAATGCAGCTCGTCAAATGTTAACAGAAAGATTTGCTCATGTTTGTGTGCCTGCTTGTGATGCTACTTGTGAAATAGAATGGAACACAATTCCAGGCTATCTAGCTCATATCCAAATTCAAGGTGGTATTACACTTCAAGATCATATCCCTAGCGAACTTCTAGAAGATTTAGCAGATGCAGCTGATAGACTTGTTCTTATCAATGCTTTAATAGCTGAAGTAGAAGCTCTTAACCTAATGATAGCTGCACTTGCTAGCCAAACAACTATCGCAGGTTTAGAAGCTGCTATCGAAGCAATCGAAGACAGAATCGACGATTGGTCTGGTATACCATTTGGTACAGAAGCTCCTTATGTATGGAATTACGAAGCTCTTGAAGCTCAAATAGACAGACTTCTAGCTATGATGGAAGTTTACGCTATCAATGAAATGATAGCTGACCTTCAAACAGAATTAGCTACAGGTATGGATACCGAAGATTTAAGAGATGCTATCGTAGCAATCGAAGCTCGTATTGCTGCTTGGGATGGCGAAGTAGAATTAGCTGATGTAGCTGCTTACCTTGCTATCAATATGACAGCTCTTAATGCTATGATTGCAAGATTAGAACTTCGTGATGAAGTAGCTGCAATCAACGCTTTAATCAACGCTTTAGCAGCTATCAATGCTGTTGCTACTTTAGAAAGTGCAATCGATGCAATCAATGCTCGTATTGCAGCTTGGGAAGGTAACGCATTTGGCAATGAAGCTCCTTATGCTCTTAACGAAGCAGAATTAGAAGCTCAAGAAGAAAGATTACAAGGCATGTTAAATGCTGCTGCAGCTCAAGTTGTAATCAACCAAATCAATGCTTTACCAGCTCCTAATGCGTTATTACCAACTCACCGCCCAGCGGTAGCAGCTGCTTATACAGCATATAATGCATTAACACCTGCTCAACAGGCTCTTGTAATTAACAGTGCAAACCTTATGGTGTTAGTACAATTACTTGCTGATATTGACGCTTTAGTAATAGCTATTGATGCTTTAGACAGACCAATTACTGTTGAAGATGCTGCTGCTATAGAAGCTGCAAGACAAGAATTCAACAGAATTGCAGCTATATTAGAAGTTCCTGGTCGTATTCAATTATTCGTTCCTAACTATCAAATTCTATTAGCTGCCGAAGTTGTAGTAGCAGATTATCTTGAAGCTACTAGAGTAGCTAGAGAAGCGGCTGTAAATCTTTTCTTAGCAGATTTTGCAGTAAGGTTTGGTAATAACGATATGCCTCCTTTTGTAAATGGTGTTTGGAATACTTTAGTAACTATCAGAGATAACCAAGTTGCTATGATAAACCAAATGACTCAAGCTCAAGCCTTAGAATTTGCAGAGTTATTTGCTCCTGCAAATGGTCGTATGATGGCTTTTGGAATGCGTCTTAACGGAATTCCTACAGCAGATTATCTTGCTCGTCAAATTGCACTTGCTCTTTTAGTTGCACATGCTCAAGAAGCTGTAACTGGAATGGGAGCAAAAGGTATTGCGGATCTGCAATATGTGTTAGCTGACTTAGCTGCTATTATTGCTCATCATAATGCTAACAACCCAGGCTATCAAATTACTACAGCAATGCTTGTAGAGTTTGAAGGATATAGAACTCAACTACAAACTGAATTAGATAGACAGATTTATTCTCAAAATGTAACAACTTTAGCTCAACAGGCGATCAATAACTTGTTTACAGAGTTAAGAAGTCCTCTTGTTGGAGTACTAGATGTAGAAGCACATTTACTTGCAGCATTAGCTAGTGCACAAGCAGCGGCTGATACAGCGGGTGTTATTACTGCAAATTTAGATTGGGAATTTAATCCAACAGTTAATACTCGTTTACTAGTAGAAGAATTTGTACTAGAGCGTATATACCAGTTATTAAATATGGCAGACGAGGAGCGTAATGTATACGCTGCTCAACAAGCTATCACTGCTCTTGTAACTGCTGTTGCAGCTACTACAGGCACAACTCAACAACTTTTAGATGCTCTTAACGCGGCATATGCTCCTGATATAGAGGCACTTATGGCTATGCCGGGTGCTGCTACACATACCTTTAATTTTGGTACTCATGCAGACTTAGCAGCTTTAAGAGCTGCAGCTAGAGCAAGAAGATTAGAGTTAGAAGCAACTAGAGCAGTTGAAAATGTAATCAATATGATTAATGCTCTGCCTAACCCTGTTACTCTTGCAGATGAAGATGCTGTTCAAGCAGCTCGTGATGCGTTTGATGCTTTAGATGAAGATATTCAACAACCTTTAGTAACTAACTATAGTATTTTAGAAGCAGCAGAAGCTAGAATAGTAGAGTTGAATGCATTAAGAAGTGCAGTTCAAGATGTAATAAATGCAATTACTGCTTTACCGGCTGCTAATGCTCTTACCTATGCAAATCGTCAAGCAGTTCAAGATGTAGTTGATGCTTTCTATGCTTTAACACCTGCTCAACGCTTAGAAGTAACTAACCGTGCAGAACTACAAACAAGACAAGATAGAATGGCATACCTAGTTGCAGCTCAAGCAGTAATCAATATGATTAACGCATTGCCTAACCCAGTTACACTAGCTGCGGCTAATGATGTTAGTTTAGCTCGTGCGGCATATACACTTTTACCGTCAGATGCTCATCGTGCATTAGTAACTAATATTGCAACTCTTGTAGCAGCAGAAGCAGAAATTGTACGCTTGGACGCAGTTGGAGCGGCAACAGCAGCATTTAATACAGGATTTAACAATAGATTTGTTCAAGCAAACTTCTTTAGCGGTACTCCACATAATGATTGGGCTACTCTTACTGATTTAGCAAGCACAGAGCGTACTAGAATTTTAGCTCTAAGCACTGCTAATGCAGAAGCTTTAATTACGGCTTTAGAAGCTGGCACATATGACTGGACAGCGTTTGATGCAGTTCAAACTATAGCATCTAGAACGGCAGCCGCTAGAGAAGCTGCTGTAGTTAGATTAACTAATCAAATACAAGCTAACGCAAGAATCCAAACAGCTAATAGAAATGCTTTCCGTCAACCACAAAGAGCAGAATTAGAAGCTCTTATTGCTGCAGAAGAAGCTCGTGTTAGAGGCTTAAATTATGCACAAGCTACTGCATATACAGCAGCTCCTACAGATGTTTGGAATGGTTTCTTAGCAGTTCTTACATCTATAGAATGGTATGAATTATTTAATAGAACAGTTGAGCAAGAAAGAGCTAATGCTATTGAAAGATTAGAAGCTCACTTTAATGCAGCATTTACTCAAGCAGATTTCCGTGCAAGCGATTGGACTGAACTTCAAAATCTACTAACAGCTCAACGCACTCCTATCAATGCTAGTACAGATATAGAATGGTTACAAAACTTTGTAGCTAGTAGCATAGATTGGGCACCGTTCCATGCAGTTCTAACAAGTGTAGCTAGATATACACAAGAAAATACTGCTCTAGCTAGAACAGCAATTGCAAATGCTATTGCGGCAGCAAATAATGGTGCAACTGTAGCAGATGTAGAAGCAGCTCGTTCAGCTTTAGAAACTGCTCTAAACAGACAACATGTTGTTTTAGTAGCAGCGGATTGGGCTCCTCATAATGGTCAAGTAGCACTATTTACTGCACTTCAAGATCGTATAGATTATCTAACTCCTTCTACAGATGATGGCATTCCTGTAGCGATTGTAATCGGTATTGTTGTTGGTGTTGTTGTGCTTGCAGCTATCACATTCTTACTTCTTTGGTTCTTAGTATTCAAATCTCGTAAACAAGTTGTTTATGCAGAAGGTCAAAATCCAGAAGGCGATGATTCAGAGGAAGAACAACCAGAAGAAGATACAGCAGAATAATTTAAACTAAAAAAATATATAAGCCACAAAACTTATATATGCATTAAATAAAAACACCTACAAGAAATTTCTTGTAGGTGTTTTTATTTTTTAATAGCTAATAACTTGTAGAGGCTTTTTTCCAGTTTGTAAATTTATTATGACAAACCCAATTACTACCTATAGATATAGTATTATTAGCGTACCTAGTTGTCTAAACTTTACATAAAATATTTGACATACTTTAATAAACTCGCTAAAATCTACTTGTTATGCAGATAAAATCAAATATTATTGTTAGAGATTTTTTACTTTCAGATAAGGAAGCATTTTTAACCTTAGCAATCGAATTTTATAATTCCGATGCGGTATGTCATTCAATCGAAATTAAAAATATAGAACTAACCTTTGAAGCTTGCTTAAATAGAAGTCCTTACGCTAGAGGGTTTATTATTGAATATGATAGCGAACCTGCAGGTTTTGCTTTACTATCATTTATGCATTCACTAGAAGCAGGTGGTCTAGTGGTGCTGTTAGAAGATTTATATGTTAGTCAAAAGTTTAGAGGCAAAGGACTTATGAGTAAATTTTTTAAAGTACTTTTTAACGAGTATGATAATAAGATAGCAAGATATCGCCTAGAAGTAACAAAAAATAATAAAAATGCAATAGATATTTATAAACATTACGGTTTTAGTGAATTAGAATATCTAGCGATGGTAAAGGATTTGTAATATATGAAAATAGTTCTGCAACGGGTTAATAATGCTAAAGTGGAAGTCGATGGCATAGAAGTTGGCAGTATAGCAAAAGGCTATGTTGCTTATCTTGGAATTGCGAGTAACGACTCTAAAGCAATAGTAGAAAAGCTAGTAAATAAAATAGCTCGTCTTAGAATTTTTGCCGATGAAAATGGCAAGACTAATTTATCTGCCAGTGATGTCGGTGGTGAGATGCTTGTTGTATCGCAATTTACGCTTATGGCGGATTTAACCTCTAATCGCCCTAGTTTTTCTAAATCCGCTAAGCCTGAATATGCTAAAGAATTATACGAGCATTTTATAAATGAATGTAGGAGTAAATTTACTAAAGTAGCTACAGGACAATTTGGCTCACATATGCATGTATTTAGTGAAGGCGACGGTCCATTTACTTTGGTATTAGAGGATATAGCTTTATGATAGAAATAAACACAAAGTATGGCACAATTAAAATTTTCGCTAGAACACTGGAGGAAGAAGCCGTTGGACAAATTACTGTGCTAGCCAACAGTGTTTTGGGCAGGAAAGCTAATATTAGGATTATGCCCGATGCTCATATAGGAGCAGGGTGTGTTATCGGTACAACTATGGTTATCACCGATAAGGTTTGCCCTAACCTTGTGGGTGTAGATATTGGTTGCGGTGTTGATTTAGTTAAAACTGACATCAATTTTGCTAACCGATTAAAAGAATTAGACAATACAATCCGCAAATTTGTGCCCTATGGTAAAAGGCATCACGAAAAAGTAAAAACCTTTAGAGATTTTGCTAAGCTAAAATGCTGGGAAAAAATGCGTAATGACACTAAAGACACAGCTACTAAAAGCCTTGGCTCATTAGGCGGAGGTAATCATTTTATTGAAGCATACGACAACGGCTATTTGGCCGTTCATAGCGGAAGTCGAAACATCGGGTGGCGAGTGGCACAATATTATCAAATTCAAGCCGAAAAGCAAGTATCACAAAGAATGAGTGCCATTAAGCTAGAAGCTATGCAAGCAGTCCTCGAAAAAGAGAGGGAAGCTTGGCTTAAAGAAAACAAATCCAAGGTTGCAATCGATAAAGGTCTTGCCTATCTTGTAGATGATTTAATGCAAAACTATTTACACGATATGGATATTATGCAAGAATTTGCTGTAGCTAATCGCAAAGCAATGCTAGAGACAATAGTAGATAAAATGGGTGGACGAATTATTAGTCAAATTACCTCAACTCATAACTATATTGATATGAGGTTTGATTCTATTATTTTGCGTAAAGGTGCGATTTCAGCTAGAGAAGGCGAAGAGCTTGTTATTCCGCTTAATATGCGTGATGGATTGCTGGTTTGTGTGGGTAAGGGTAATCCCGATTGGAACTACTCTGCTCCTCACGGTGCAGGAAGGCTTTATAGTCGCTCTAAAGCAAAGCAAATTTTAAGTCTAGACGATTATAAAGAGTGTATGAAAGGTGTGTTTTCTACCTGTATCAACTACGATACCCTAGACGAAGCTCCGTTTGCATATAAAGATTACAAAGAAATTATGGAGCTTATCGAGCCAACCGTAGATATAAAACAGCGACTTGTGCCTATCTATAACTTTAAGGCAAGTGAGTGATTCCTAGGAGAAAATAATGATTACATGTAGAAATATAAAAAAATGTGCTTGTCTTAAGGTTGAGTGCGTTAATCACAGTAAATGCTGTGCGTGTGTTGTTAAACACAGAGAAACTGACAGCTTACCATATTGTCTGTTTTTAGATAACGGTGGCGATAAATCTGTTGCTAATTATTATGAAGTGCTCAAAAAGCGATTTCAAAATAAAGAGGAGAAAAGTTTAAAATGAAACCAGTAGTAAATCTCAAGAAATGCTTTGCCAGTCGAAGCGTATGTACTGCAATTAAATGTTGCCCAACCAAAGCTGTTAGCTACATAGAAGTAGACGAGCCGATTTTGGATAAAGAGTTAAACTGTAACTGCAACGACCCGCTAAGAGAGGGTAAAGTTACTTGCACGGAAAGCGGTTGCGGGTGTGGAGAGAATGAATGTGGCAACGACCTATATAGCTGTGGTGGTACTCCGTACGGTAGAATTATCATAGATTATGATAAATGTATTTTCTGCGGTCTTTGTGCTGTTGAATGTTGTGGCAGTGCTATAGACATGGTGTAAATAATTAAAAAGTTATTTAGCACTCTAAAATAAAAATTATTTTTATAGCAGGCAATTATCAGTTTTGTCATAAAGCCTAAGCTAACCTTTCTCCCTTTTCTTGTAGAATTTTGTCATAAAAATACTCCTTTTATAATATAGTATATTACTACTTATTACTTATTTTAGGGGAGTTTTTAATGAAACAACATATTACTAGTCGGTGTTTGGTGCTTGCCGAACATATTTTAGAGACCAAAGATACGGTACGGGATACTGCTAAAGTTTTTGGCATTAGCAAAAGCACAGTACATAAAGATGTTACCGAAAGGTTACGGGATTTAGATGTAGCATTATTTGAATCCGTTAGAGAGGTGCTAGAATATAATTTATCAATTCGTCATATTCGCGGTGGCGAGGCAACAAAAGAAAAATATAAAATTTAGAGTAATGGAAAATCACTAATATATAAATAGGCTTTAATTATATAAAGCTTATAAAAAAACTCGCACTTGATTATAAGTGCGAGTTTTTTTATGCTATATGAATTATCGTATTAGAATAAGTTAATTACCTTCACAAAAAAGCCGAACCTGTAGTGAGGGAAGTGGCGAAGCCACCTTTTTTATAATATGCAAGTATTATGTTTTTACAATTAAAGGCGTTGTATTACAGTTGCTAATCTACTTAGCATTACCTCAGTGCCTAAGAGTTTTGCCATTTCATGAGCACCGCCAGGTGTTACTAGCGAGCCCGTTAGAGCAAGTCTAAACACTAATAAAACTTGTCCTTTTTTGTAACCGTTTGCTATAGCAAAGCCCTCTATAATTTCGCTAAGATTACTAAGCTCTTCCATATCCACTTTTGCTGTCAACTCCTTTAAAAGTGGTGGCAACATTGCTTTTGCTACCGTTATATCAGTCTTCCATTTTTCTGATATAAATAAATTTAAGTCAAAGTTATCAAATGCTTTTATAAAATCGCATAGCTCTACTACATCTCTTATAATACTACATCTAGATTGCAAAAGTGTACAAAGATATTTTTTATCTAAATCTTTTATATGCTCTAAGCTATTCAAAAACGGTGTTGCTAATTTATAAAATTCTTCCTCCGATAACTCTTTTATATACTGGGCATTAAGCCATTTTAACTTTTCCAAATCAAAAATAGACGGCGACTTTGATAATCCTTCTACGGTAAACATTTCTTCTGCTTGTTTTAGTGTAAACTTTTCGTCATTACTTTTTGGGCTCCAGCCTAGCAAGATAATATAATTCAAAATAGCATCAGGTAAATAACCGCTTTTTACAAAATCGTCAAAGCTAGCGTCGCCGTCTCGCTTACTTAGTTTGTGTTTGCTATCGCGCATAATCGGTTGCATATGGATATATTGCGGTTTTTCCAAGCCTAACCCGTCATAAATATGATTATATTTAGGCGTGCTAGAAAGATATTCCGTACCACGCATAACATAATTTATGCCCATAAGATAATCGTCGATAACATTAGCAAAATTATAAGTGGGCATACCGTCGGATTTTATTAAAACACCGTCTTCTAGTTCGTCATTGTCGATTGTAATTGTGCCAAAAACTAAATCGGCATATTCGGTTGTGCCTGTTTGTGGAATATTTTGGCGTATTACATGTGGTTCGCCATTGGCTAGCCTTTTAGCCACTTCATCCTTACTTAGCTTTAAGCAATGCTTATCGTATTTTGTAGCACCACCCTCCCGCATTTTTTCTAAACGCTCTACACTACAAAAACACGGATACGCTCCGCCGTTTTTAACCAGTTGTTGTGCGTATTGTCCATAAGATGCTTTACGCTCCGATTGAATATAAGGACCATATTCGCCTCCAACATCAGGGCCTTCGTCGTAATGTAACCCAGCTTGTTTTAATGTATTATAAATAACTTCTTCTGCACCAGCTACCTTGCGTTCTAGGTCGGTATCCTCAATACGTAGAATAAACTTCCCGCCGTGTTTTTTGGCAAAAAGATAAGCATAGCAAGCCGTGCGAAGTCCTCCGATATGTAAATATCCTGTAGGACTTGGTGCAAAACGAGTGCGAACAATAGAATTATTTGTTTTAGTAGTCTTAGAATTTGTACTCATAGATTTAAGTATAGAATAAGAAATGCTATAAGTCAACTTGACTTTTGAGCTTTTGTATGCTACGCTATAGTAGTATGGCAAGTATCAAACGACAACTCCTTATAAAAAATCTAGATGAGCATAAAAGAATTGCTTTGCTAGAAAAAATAAAATTAGGTGTAAGTATAGCTTTAGGAGTATTATTTCAAATATGTGGTATAGCAATTCTTGTTAATGTTGCTAGATCTGATTTTGGCTACGGCTACAGTCATGGTATTCATATTGCGTGGGTTTATGCTGGTTCTATTATTCACATTATTGGATATTCGTTTTTTATATTTTTTAATAATGCCGTTATGAAATATATAAAAAATCAAACTTTAGACGAGGAAAACGAAATAGATATAGTGATTTTATGTATGCAATCTATGGTTGATTTAAAAAAAGAGAGGCGATTTGATATAGTAGGATTGATTTTTTCTGTTTTAGCGTTGCTAATAGCGATAACATTTTCTATAATATCTCGACAATATTTTTACGATGGCATTTTTAGTTTAGTATTTAATGGTGTATTGTTTGTGGTTTTTGGTATAGCTATGGTATGGGCTACTATAAAAACAATAGTGCCTTTTACACCTAAAGAAGATAAAAGCAGCAAGGAAGATAGTGAGGACGAGGAGGATGATAGCGAAAGCGAAGATGAAGACGATGACGAGGGCGAACCCATAATAGACATACTAACTAATCATTTTGCTAGACTTCGAGGAGTGGATGAGAGCTACTTTAGAAATAAGGAGTTAGATAGACTAATAGAGAGTGAAGATGAGAAAATCAGTAAAGCTATGGAAGAAGAAACCATAAAAGAAAACGAAGAATATATAAAAGAGTTAGGCAAAAAAGGCAACAAAAATAAAAAAGCCAAAAGTGTTTTAGAATGGATTTTGATAGTTTTAATGTTTGGTATTATTGGAATTTCTATACTTTTATTTTTTAGTAGTGGCTTCTTTGTGCTTTTTGCTGTGCTAATGGGTGCTTTTAATTATCCAAGAGAGCGGATTTTTATAGCGATGATAGTTTTATCTTTATCGGTAATAGTATTTTCGATAAGCTTATTATTTTCCCACACAATACCAGAAAAAAAATCTGAGATAACATTTTTACAAAGCAATTTAGAAAAATATAGTCTGCATTTAGAATTATATAAAATAAGAAACAAAATTATTTATAAGAGACTCCTAATAATATTGGCTAGTTTTATAGGATTAGTTACAATAACCATGCTATTATTTTTGTGGAATTTAATTGGTTATAGCGTGCCATTTTTAGAGGCTATAGCATATGGTTTGCTTATCGGAACTTTAACTCCGTTTTTTACGGCATTCGGTATTCAAATGTTAAAGGGAGAAGACGGAAGAATTCGTAATCATAAATCAGTTAGAGCAATAGCAGAAAAAATAGAGGAGAATAATAAAACAAGGGAGTAAAGCCATATGAACCAAAACAATATATTTATATATCATTTAGTAATTAAAAATTCATTAGACCGTCAAAAAGTAAAAAAGCTAGAAAAAATAAAGCTAATTATAGAAGCAGCTTTTCTCGTTTTTTTGTTTAGTTTTACTATAGGGCTTATGATTTCAGCGTTGGTTACAAGCGATACATTAAGTGTTGCATGGCTTTACATTGCAGTTATTCTTAGCATTATTTGTTTTCCGTATAACATCTTTTTTTATACTAAGCTAAAAAAAATAGTAAAAAATCAATCGTTAGACGAAACAAACCAAATTGATTTAGCTATAAAAAATTTGAGTAACGCACTCAACATCAAAAAAATAAAGCTGTTTTGTATTGTTGGAATTTCCATGACTATTGTAGGGGTTTCTATGTGGATAGCTTATAGCTTTTTAAGAAATGCTGAAGCTCATCAATCTATTATGGCTGTACTTAATATTGCAACAATAATGAGCATTATATTGCCTATGTCTTTACCGCTTTTAGCATACGCATTTTTACAGCATAAAGTTTCTAAAAAAGAAATCAAAAATGACATTAGTATGCTGATTGCGTTTTTTATGACTGAAAGCGGGGTATCAAAGGATAAAATAAAGGATAAAATATTAGATGATTTACTAGATAAAGAAGACGATAAAATCCGTAATGAAATGAAAAAGGATAAAGCGATAAAACGCAACTGGATTATCGGTGGAATTTTATGCTGTTTGCCGTTTGTTATAGGCTTTGTTCCGATGATGTTTTTTGTATTTGATGGTTGGGTTTTTAGTGATGAAAACACCAGGAATTCACTTTTTATAGCAGGAATTATTTTTGTAAGTATGTTTGTTGTGGCAGGGCTAGCTACATTTGTATTTATATTATTTTATCAAAAATGGAAAGAAAATTTTTTGCAACGGGATTTAGAAAAATATAAGCATCATATAGAGATAAACAAAATAAGAACAAAACATTATAAGATAGTAGCACTGATTTTATCTGTAACATTTGTAGTTGTTTCTATATTAAGTGGCGGATTACTTTTATTAGTTGTTCCATTTTTAGAAGCGTTAACCTACGGTATACTTATAGGCTTTGTTGCAATATATATTGCTTGGGCTGTTATTAACTTTACGCTACTTGGCAAAGATATTAAAGTGGAGTTAAGAGAATTAGCAGAAAAGATAGAAGAAGAAAATAAATGATATTGCTCATTCCTAATAAAATAAAATTTAGATGTATAAACCTCCTCTTTCGTGTCAATAATTTCATAAACGGAGGATAAATTAAATTACATCTAATTATGAAAACACAACAAAAAACAACTAAAAAAAATAAACCTAATGATGCTAAAAAACAGCATAACAGAAAAGTGGCGATATACACAGCGGTGCTTTGTACTGCCCTTATTATGATAACCCTAGCTATTGTACTTCCCCTAACACTTGGTGGTCCTGTAGATGACGGCCCGTATATCCCAGTAGTGGTTACACCAACCCCAGAACCACCACCACCGGAACAAATGTTGCTTCCTATGGCTATGGACGAGTTTGAAGTAGGTAAACTACCAGCACTAAATCGCTTAGTTTTCCATCAAACGCTAAATAACTGGCGTACACACAATGGGCTAAACCTTAATGCCCCTATTGGCACGCAAGTTCGTACTATCGCTAGCGGTACAGTATTAAGCGTAGAGCATACTCAGCTAGAGGCAAGCATTGTAACAATTCAACACGCTAACGGTAAAGTTAGTAGCTACCATGGTCTTGCTACCGATGTAAGAGTAGAAGAAGGCGATAGAATCCCTTCCGGTACTATTTTAGGCACTATTGCCCCTGTGCGTCCTATTGCTAGAAGTGAAGGAAGCCACTTGCATTTAAGAGTTAGACAAAATGGCAACCTAATCGATCCGCTAACGCTTTTCCCAGAACTAGCAGATTATAAATAAAAAATAAATAAAGCATAGCTATGCTAAAAACGCAGAATGAAAAAGTATCATTCTGCGTTTTTAGACATTGTTCGACAAAAAAGAACAAAAACTGCCATTTGACAAATTTAGCATATTTATGTTAATCTATTATTTGTCAATATATCATTGACTTAAAAGTTAGGAGAAAAATATTATTACAAAAAGAAAAAAACTGCTATCAATACTTATTACAATTATGTCGTTATTTTTGCTTATAGCGGCAACACCTCCTCAATCAATATATGAGGGAGATGATTTTGATAAAATAATAAATTATTCTGTTAATAATTCTAAAACCTACATAGAACAAACTATCTACAATACAGCTACATTAGAAGATAATTTTTGTGATAGTACAGTGTTGGTTGTTCTAAGTAGATACGCAAGTAAAGGTCTTAGAGACTTTACAATATGTTATTTTCCCGAATTTAATTTTGCTAGCGTAGAAGATATTAGCCCTGGTTTAGAACTGGCTAGGCAACAGCGTCAGGCAAGTTTATCAAGGCGGACAAGCTATCACTATTACGATGCTAATTGGAGTATCGACTTAAACGAATTTAGACACATTTTAAGCTTTAGACTAGCCAATCCAAGTAGAGAAAATGTATTAAGTGCGGTTGGGGTATTAGAGCAACGAGATGATGTTATTAGTGCTAGCCCAAATATTATAGAATATTTATCACCACCATTAGAATATATTTGTAATAAAGAGATAGAGAGTGCGGTTAATCAAGTTTATCAATCAATAGAGCCGCTTAATGCTCAGACTAATGATCCGTTATTTCATCTTCAATGGGGATTGCATGGTGCATTTGGGATAAATGTGCAACCAGCTTGGAGCATTACAAGAGGGTCTAGAAATATAAGAGTAGGTATTATCGATTCAGGGATTGATGCTATGCATCCTGATTTATCTGCTAATATATGTTGGAACACTCCAGCTTTACATAGGGATTTTAGTACAGGACTTACAAACGGAGTTCCTTTAATTATTCCTACAGATCATGATGGTCATGGTACTCATGTTGCAGGTATTATTGGGGCAACTGGCAATAATAATATAGGAATATCGGGAGTAGCACAAAATGTTAGTTTGGTTTCATTAAGGGTTTTTCAATATAACAGTGTGATTAATCCTTTACATGTCATAAATGCGATTAGATTTGCTACAAATTTACCACCTAATCAACGGATACATATTTTAAATGTAAGTTTGGGAGGCTCTATATTTAATATAGCAGAACAAGATGCGATAAGACAATTTCCAGGATTATTCGTAACAGCAGCAGGAAATGATGGGCTTGGATTTACACCTGGTGGTTGGAATAATGATGTAAATCGTGTTTTCCCTTCTAATCATAGGCTTCCTAATTTAATATCTGTTGGATCAACTTATGATACTGGTAGGCGTAGTGTTTTTTCTAACTGGGGAAGACAGTTTGTATGTCTTTTTGCACCAGGTGGTGCTGATATAGGTAGAGGTCCTTATGGTATAGCAGATAGAGAAATTTTAAGCACTTTCCCAATACATAGATGTAATGCGGGATACAATATACATGGTGTAAGGAAGTGTATGTTGCCATATAATCGTCCCAACGGAACATCTGCTGAACGCACAGGTTGTATTCACCATGAAAATGGTTACCATTTTATGGCAGGTACATCTATGTCTGCACCTTTTGTTGCAGGTGTAGCCGCCCTTATGCTAAGTGTAAATCCAAATATTCCTGCTTGGCAAGTTAGAAATATTATAATGGATACGGTAAGTAGTATGCCGAATTGCCCTACTAGAGGTAGACTTTCTATTTCTGGTGGGCGTCTTAATGCCTCTGCTGCCGTACAAGCAGCAAGAGATACAGTTATATTTGATGCTACAGGGAGGAATCTTGTACAAGTTGGATTTAATGTGAATAATCAAATTCAGCGTAGGATTATCATCGATAATTTACCAAATAATATTCCTGTTTTTCTTTGTTTTCGTGCGCATGTTAATGCAAGATTGCGAGTTCGCTTTTATTCTAGATCTATGGGAATATATCAAGAAACAAGATATATTACTGGTGGAGAAAGTACTGTTATATTTTTGCATAGTTCGCTTTTAGTTGCTTTCTCGGCACTAACAACAGGGTTATCTCAATCGGCTTATATTGCAATTGCAACTGGTAGTTATGAGATACATATAAAAGAGCCTATTTCTCATACACCTCGTGATATTTGGTTGCCTACGCATATGGTTTATGTTATACCTTTTCGACCTTCTTGGACTGCTAGATACAGAATAAGAATGGCTTGTTATGGTTTTGGAGCAGATGTACAATGGCATATTTATTCTATTGACCCAAATCATAGAATGGCGAACTCTAGCGGTGCTCCAAATCGACTGTTTTTAAGTGGCTTTGGTGAACCATTTACACAAGATGTAGAATTAGTCGGCGGTATAAGACATTATATAGTTTTTTATATTGAAGGAAGTCGCTCATCTCCAATTTTAGATATTACAAGTATAGGACCATTGTAGCATTAAGCTAACGCAAAACATATAAATAGAAAGGAGATTTTATATGAATAGAATAACAAATAAAACAAGAATAATAATTTTTATAACAGTTTTTGCGTTAATGTTTTTTAGCGTTATGTTTTTAAGTGCAGGATCTTGTGATATATATATTGAAACAACTGAGGAAGAAGTATGCAGTTGTTCTCAACTGCCTTTGTCAGGTAGATTTATTAGTATTTTAGAAGCATATAACAAAGGTTATCTTGGTAGGGAAGATGTAAAAAATATTGCTTATCATATATCTGGTGTGCCTGGGGTAGTTTATGTAGTACCTGACGGCAGAGATTGCGAGGAAATGTTGGATTGGTCTAATATACTACAAATAGCCTACAATAGATATGTAGTGCGTTTAATGTTTGAACCAAAAACATCAACTCTACCGTCTTTAGATGCTAGTATAACTAAACAAATAAAACATAATTTTCTTTATATGCAGAATACTATGGGTTATTATAGTGAGTTTGATATAGACGATGTAACACTTGAATATTTAGGAACATATAACTCTAAAGTTGCTGTAGTAATGGGTGTAGGTATGTTATATGTGCCCAATAGAACAAGGACGGAAGTAGCAGGTGTTTTATTTTTAGGCGATTTTAGAGCACCATTTTTTCAAATTTGGGTTCCTAATTAGATGAATACAAAGGAGTACACATGAATAAAACAACAACTAAAACAAGAATAGTAATTTTTATAACAGTTTTAGCGTTAATGTTTTTTAGCGTTATGTTTTTAAGTGCAGGAACTTGTAATATATATTTTGAAACAACTTCATGCGGGCAGGAGATTTGTATTTGCGATAGTAGTAGTGAGGTTATATATTGTGATGAATGCAATCAAGAATATTGTATATGTGAGGCTGAAACATCACCTCATGGTAGGTTTTTAAATTTTCTTGATGTAGATTGTTTTGAAAAAAATCTTACTAGAGAGGATGCAAAACATATTGCTTATCATAATATGGGTAAAGTAAATGGTGCTATTCGAACAGAAAGAGGTTTTGATTTCTATGAAATTGATTTTACACCTACATTAGAAGCTCTTCCTCCACTTTGTTCAATTTTAGAAAATAAAATTATAGAAGACTTTAGGTATATGCTTAACTCTCAAAGGCCACAAATGGGGGATAGAGCAGGAGAAATATTGGTTAAATACTTGGGCACTTATAATTCTGTTGTTGTTACAATAATAACGGCAAATCAACCTTATATTAGTGTTCTTGGAATGTGTTTGTTATTTAATGTAGTTCTTCGTATAGGTAACAGTGGTCCTATTGTTCAATTTTGGATGCCTAATTAGATGGAATACAAAGGAGTACACATGAATAAAAATATCAAAACAACTAAAACAAGAATAATAACTCCACCTAACTATTGTTGGGGGGAGTTATTATTGTAAATTATACTATTGTTTAGGCATAGATTTATAATAAAGCAAACAATAACAAGACTATCTGCAATATGTCAGAAAAGGAGTTTTAATGAAAAAGAAACTTAAAAAATTCTTAGGATTAGGAATGGCATTTTTAATGCCATTTGCAGTTGTAGGGTTAGCAAGTTGCATTTCGGGTTGCGATGTATATGTTGATGAATCGCATTATCAGTTACAACGACAAATTGAATTATTGCAACAGCAGATTGCAGATTTACAGGAGCAGTTAAATGCTTGGGATAGGTAGATTGAAGAACTACTGAATGAGATTGCTAGGTTAGAGAGAGAAGTAGAGATATTACAAAATCCTATTACGGAAGATAGCTTTTCGCTAACTGTAACGGTAGAGCGGTATACTTTTCCTTTTGGCGAAAGCACTACAATTACTGCCAGTCTTGAAAATCTAAGCGGAGAGGATTTGTATATTCGTTATTCGAATTTTCCTCATCCTACTAATCTTAATGTAGGTCCACAGGCAATAATGTTGTTTCTTTGGAATACTCCTTATGAGCCTGCTAGAGATATATTTATAATGATTCGTGAAGAAACTAAATTATTTAATTATGATGAAAAGATAGAAAGAATATGGCATTTAGGACAGAGACTTAGTGTAGGACAGCATGAAATGTATCTTCTAATATCGTTCGCTGTTTGGCGAAAGGATTATTTAGGTCAATTTATGGTGATATCTCCGCATATATTTTTCAGGACTATTCCTGCCACATTAACAGTTTATTAGAATTAACATAAAAAACAACTATAAAACAAAAGAGATAAAAACTTATGAATAACTTAAACAAATCAAAAAACACAATAAAATTACTAGTTATAGGCATTTTATTTGGACTATTATTAGCATTAACAGGTGTCAATGTAGCAGTAAACGGCTATACGGATAGCTATAGTAAAGAATATGATTATAACATCTACAACGGATGTTGAGATGGCTATAGCATAGAGGATATTAGGGCTATGGTAGGGCAACAATCATATAATATTTTGCGTGTACATACAGATAACGGTGTTGTAAGATATAAATATCCGCAAGCTACTACAACTCAAGCATTATATTTTGATATACCTACAGCATTTGATTACGATTATAAAAATCCGCTATAGCGGCAGAAATAACAGAGACAGTATTGTTGTGGTGCTTATGGGCGATGGCTTTACAGCAACTCAACAGCTTGATTTTTTAGGTCATGCTCATTCGGTTATAAATACAATGCTAGGTGTTTATCCTTATATGGGAGCTAATAGAGGTATACATCCGTTTAATTTATTTAGAGAATATTTTACGGTTTATGCTATTAAAACTATCTCCGAGGAAAGTGGTATTTCTATACGGAATGTTATTCCCAATGTTATCGTTAATAATCGCTTTGGTAGTTATATTCTAAGTCTTGGGGATATAAGAATGTCTGCTATTGGTCTAATCCTAATGCCTCTTATTATCGTCAAGAAATTTTTAATATGGCGGCATATTATGCGGGTAATATTGCAAATGTGGATATGATACAAGTAATAGCTAACTCGTCGCTAAATATTAGTAGAATTAGTAGTGCTTGGTTGGATGATGTATTAGATTGTTTAAAAGATGTTTGTTTTCATACAGAAAATTATATAGATATATATAAGGAACTACAACAAGCATTTTTATATTATTTACCAATCCTAAATCTAGGTTTAATAGGTAATGTTGTAGCTTGGGTGGATTAGTGTTAACTAAGTTTTTAATAATTACTAGGTTTATAAATAATTAACTAATAAAAATATCTTGTGAAGCTAAATCTTTGCAAGGTGTTTTTTTATAAAGTAGGAGTAATATCTAAATACCTAGTATGCTTTATATTTAGATGTTTACGGTGTTTTGCTTCCTGCAAGATACGGAGATGAGATAGCTTGCTACACAAAGGTTTACATAATTAGCAACTGGAAGCTAGATGAGCAGTATAAAAATATTTAAGCTGATTATCCCAAAATCTATAAAGCGTTTCTACACCGAATACATCACATTTGGGAATATGACAAACAACCTGAACCGCAAATTAAATTCACTAAGGTCAACAGTTGCTAATGAATCTGCAACTACTAGAGAAACGCAGCTTGCCGTTTTAATGAATATGATAATTGATAAAAGGCACACTCTCGTAAATCAAGAATATGCCTTTATCATTTACTATTATCTACTTAAATTCTATTAGCTTAGTTTACATCACTTCAAATTCAAGTGCTTTTAATGTAGCTTCATTCCACATATAAATAGCTGAAGGTCCAAAAGAAAGTCGTTCATCTTCGCTTGTGTTAGAAAATTCTCTATTTTCAATTTGATTTCTTAAAGCAGCAAGTGCATTTAGCCTGTCAGTTGTAGTTTCAAACTCTTGAATTGCAATAGCTGAAATAGCTGTGTTAATAGCTATTATTTCTCTTTTTAAATCAGAGTGGGGGGATAATTCTCCTAATACTCTAAAAACATAATATCTAAAAAAGCCATCAACAGTAAAAGCATTTCTCCAAGCAGGATTTGCTCTATAGGCATTTACCATATCCCTATTAGGTAAGTATATTTGCTGTATATTAGTATTGTAAAATGCCCCTAGTGTCAGCGTAATAGGATTTCCAGTTTCTTGCTCTATAGTAACAGTTTTTAAATTAGTATTATTACCAAATGCATTCGAGTCAATAAACTGTACAGCACCAGGAATAATAACATTTTTAAGTCCTGTGTTAGCAAATCGATTTCGTACTATAACAATAGCATTACCTGTTATTCGTATAGTGGTATTTACACCATCATTAGTAGCAAAAGCATTAGTGCCAATACTACCCCATACAACAGACTCAGGAACTACAATATTTTTAACATTAGTACCCACAAAAAGATTTTGTGCAATGCTATTTGTCCCTTCTTCAATATATACCGTAGTGTAAATATCAAATGAATTAGGGCCAATGGAATTAACTCTTGAAGCAACAGTCGACGGAATTGTAACTCTTCTAGCGTAGGTGCCATAAAAAAAATAGTCTGGTATGCTAGTGCCAAAAACGCGTATCATTGCATCTGTGCCATAAAACGCTTTAGGTGCAAGTGTAATATTGTTTGCAATAGTGAAATAAATGCTTGTTAAATATGGTTGGTTTGCAAATGCACCTGTAGCTATGCGGGTTACTCGTCTTTCAGTTCCATCTACATTCATAGCAGTATGAATAACAAGTCTTTCAAATTGATTTCTAAGTCCTACAATCTCAATCGTACCGTCAGTTAATACATTTGTTATAAACGGAGGTTCTGCAAAATTTGCAACAATAGTTACATCCAGCCCAACATCTCCACAAGTAATATTAGTAATTTTGCTTGCCGAACCTCTACTTGCAAAAGTAGTTGCGACCAAAACATATTTACCATTTTGCATAGCAAAAACAGGTGCACCGCTATCTCCGCCGAGCGTCTCAGCAGTATGCCTGATTTGGTCATAAAATCGTGTTATAGGACCACCACCTGGTGGGGTACTAGATATAAGTTGATAAAGTAAATCAATTCTGCCTTCTGTTCTACCAGTTCTGCTTCCAAATTGTGCTATTCTAAGACCTACAAGAATTTCACATCTGCTGGCAACTTGATATGTAGTAGGAATAATGTTTCTTTGGTGAGCATTTGGATATCTAAAATAAGATGCTGACGATGTAAACTCCCACCTGTCTTGGTTATCAAAAGGTATAAATGCGGAATCTGATAACTCTCCGTTACCAAATCTATATCGTAATGTTGTGCCTATTATAGAAAGATTGTGATGACATCTCATCTGTGTGTTTGCTGGAGCAACATGAGCATTAGTTATTATTCCTTTTTTTATTATTCCTTGCCTATAAGCTATATTACAAAAAGCTTTAGCAGATATAGTGCCATCCCCCCCAAAAAAGTCAGAGGCAACTAATCTTCCTCCGCTATGAATAGGAGTAAGGTCAGCGGTTCCACTACTAAGTATGGGTATTTCTCCTATAGCAAACTTTATTGCATCTTCCATAAACAAGGATAGTCCATTAAGATATTCTATAACATTAGGAATAGATTGCTCATCGTATAAACTTACCTCTATTCTGTTATACTGCGGTGCAACACCAACTCCAAATATCGAATAATTGGGCATCAAATTGGCTATCGCACTATATATTTCTAATAAGAAGTTATGCGAAAATTGCCTTAGATGGTAAACGACATAAGGATTTCCGCTTCGTTTTTCTGACATATCCGTTAATCCTAAATTCAATCTGCCATAATAACAATACCAAGCTCCGGCAAAGCTGTTATTATACACCCTAGTATTAGGATTTGATGTATAGCCTCTTGTATAGCTTATTACTTCGGTGCGATAGTTACTTAAAACACTACTAGCTATAGACATACTGTTTTCTATGTTTACATCGTATTGATTTGCATTAGTAAAGCTTATTGCTAATCTATTTTCTTGACGCCTGTATGTGCCTGCAAAAATAAATGCAACTAGTGCTAGTGTGCTTATAAACAGCACGACTATAAATGAAAGTTTATTTGTTTTTGTTTTCATATGTGTTTTTATCTCCTTTTTACACCGCACTTTAAAGCGGTAGCTTATGATTATTAAAACACAAGAACAAGTGGTTTGTAAAGAGCTTTTTTTTTATAAAAACTAATGAAAATTAAAGAGGATTATAGGTAGCGGTACAAATAGCTATAGCTAGTAAAGAGCTTAATCGTCAATACATAGGCTTTGAATATAATCCAACTAAATAATATATATAATAATTTTATTTTTTCCAACCTTTTAGCTGTTTCAAACGACTAATTATTAAGAGGGTAAAAAAACTGATGGGAAATAATATAATTAAACACTTAAGAATAACAACTTAAATATATTTGCTCTAACACTATTGCTAGTCTTTTAATAGTGAGTTTTGCTGTGCTAGCAATAAGCTAAAAGTACTGATGCAGAATATCAATCTAAAAAAGATGTCAATTATGATATAGGTGTAGGTTTTATTATAATTTTATCCAAATCTAAACTATTGTCTATTGTGGAGGTGAAAAGCGATAGTATGGAGCAAATTGTAAAAGGTTTATATCTATAACTCACATAGGGCTTATGGCAAAAGTTTATCAAAGTGATATTAGTACACAGTAACTCTTGAAAGAAATATTAGGCATGAGGAATTGAGTGCCTAAAAAATAAAATACACCCAAAAAACACAATTCGCCTATGAGCGAGAGGAGAAAAAATTATTATGACAAACAAGAGATTTTTTACAAAAGGAAAGATTCTAGCGATATTGCTAATGCTTCTTTTCGCAATTGCTACGGCTGGAGTGCTTGGCACTCAGTTAGTTGTACAAGCTCATGCAAATGTAGAGTATGAGGCTTTTGACACTCATTATATGCGAGCTACATCAGAGAATATAGCAACTCTCAATGATGTGTCTAATTATGAACTTATGCGTGTTCATCATGAACACATTGGCGTTCAAACATATATTGTGCCTATATATGATAATGGTACGAGTGAGTATGCTGAGTATGATGATGACTTTTTTAATGCGTTTTCAGCAAATGAATCTGCTGATTTTAGAACAGTAGGGCATGGAGGAAGAAATTATAATGTTAGAAGAATTAGATATAGTGGCAGACTTAGGGCCGACAGTATTGTAATTGTACTTATGGGCGATGGATTTACAGCCGCACAAATAGGTGCTTGGCCTAATCCTGCAGCAAATACCTTTTTGTATCATGCAAGAGAGGCGATGAACACTATGATTGCGACTCACCCGTTTAGTTACTTCTCTAGTTTATTTACCGTGTATGCAGTACAGATTGTGTCTAGAGTTGGGGGAGTTGCTCAAATTGCAAGAGTAGCGGGACAAACAGACACTCAACTTATAGATGCTATTCCTTTTGGACCTAATGCACCAGCTACTAGTTATTTTGGTTCGCGTTTTATAGGTGATACAGCTACTGCTGCTACTTCAACTATAAGGATGCCCGTGGCAGCTCGCACACTCGGTAGAAATATAGCAAATGCGGTAGCAGGAGGTGCTGCAAACCTTAACATGATTCAAGTTATAGCAAACCAAGATAGACATGGCGGAGTAGCTTGGGCGCCTACACCAATTCCAACTGAAAATCAAAACTTTGTTGGATTTTCGTTAACCGCTACACAAAGAGTTTCGGCTGGCAATCCTTGGAGTGCACCAACATCAGAGCCAACACTTAGACCTTGGCACGGTACTTTTATTCATGAATTTGGTCATTCATTTGGAGATTTGAGTGACGAATTTGATGGAATAACTAATCTTTTAAATAGGCGTGCAAATATATCAAGCGTTAGTAATGTGGATACTGTTAAGTGGAGTCATTGGATAGGTCATGGACGGCAAAATGCTAACCATGGCAACGTTACTGTTCGTCAATTGAGAGATAGAGATATTGGTGGCAATAATATTAACTGGTTTGTTCCATCAGCTGCTACAAGGAGAGCTGACGGCAGAATAAACGCAGGTGACTGTATTATGATAGCATCGTGGGCGAGTAGGCATTTTGGAGCAGTGTCTTCTGCCGAATTAACTCGTCGTTTAGCACATCTTTCAGGTGAAACTTTTAGGCAAGGAAGAAGCCCGAATACTAACAATGCAAATCCAAATCCCGCCCCTGTTGCAACAATGACAGCGGAATCATCACATAATCGTATATTGCCATATGCTTTTCATGGCAATAGAGTTTTACATACTCTAACTATTCCTGCTAATATTTCTACAATTGGCAGATACGCATTTTTAGGTGCAACAGGATTAAGGATTATTCATAACAATAGTGTTATGCCACAGCAAATTAACAATACAACATTTGCAGGAACTGGAAATCATGCGGTTAATCGAGCAAATATCACAGTTCACATTCCATCTGGAACTTATCAATCATATCGTGTGGCTGGGTGGACAGGCTTTAATTTAGTAGAAGCTGGCACTCGTGGTCTGATTATTGTAAATAATGTTGTTGCAGGCTTTAATGCACAGCCGGGTTTTGATGGTCATGTGCTTATACCCGAAGGAATTACTGCAATTGGTGCATCTGCTTTTGCCGGAAATACTCTTTTGTCTAAAATCACTCTACCAAGCACTATGGTATATATAGGCACTAACGCTTTTAGCAATTCTAGCCTTAGCAGTATGGTTATACTAAACACAACAAGCGTTATAATATTAGGTAATTATGCATTTAGTGATGCAAATATACATAGAATTTACCTTGCTAATGATAATATGTGGGCTAGATATATTGCACCCAATAGCGGATGGAATATGTTTTGTAATTGGGTTTTTTCGTCAGTTACTTCCGAATTAAATTTGCGTCAGCTATTGTTTAGTAATTGGATGCATGTAACGCATATGTGTTCGAATACATTTGAGGCGCCGGGTAATTCTGCGTATCTTTATAATAGATATTTTATGATAATTGTTACTAATAGTAGCTTATTTAGTGGTTATAGTGTTTCTACTTTTAATACCGGCGGAGCGGCAGGTTCTATGATATATAAACAAATAGGTAATAATTCATGGATTTTATTAGCAATATCACACTATCAAGAAGAAGGTACTATAACCATACATTCAGCTATATTGAATGGAACTGCTTATGTACAAATTTGGTTGCTGGAATGTTAGAAACAATATATAAATAACAAATCAACTAGAATAAAAAAACACGCAGTGATTCATTTTTGTGTGTTTTTTTGTGTATCGATTTTTATTTGCTTTTAAAGTAAATTTTTGCTATACTTTACTTTATTATGCGGTTAATAAACTTAAAAAGCGGAAGCGATATAAGGGGTACGGCGATTGCGGGCTGTGGAGAAGAAGTAAATCTTGATGTTTTTGCAGTGCAAAAAATTGGCAGAGCGTTTGTCAAATGGCTAGCAGAAAAAACGGATGTAAAAAGCCTTAGTATTGCAGTTGGACACGATAGCAGACTTACGGGTGTGGAGTTTAAGAATTCGCTTACGCAAGTTTTTGCAGATGCGGGTGCTATAGTTTTTGATTGTGGATTATCGTCTACTCCCAGTATGTATTTCATGACTAAATATACTGATACAAATTGCGATGGTAGTATTATGATAACAGCGAGCCATCATCCGAGTCATAAAAACGGACTTAAATTTTTTACTAAAAGCGGTGGATTAGTCGGTAGCGATATAGTAGAAATTTTGAATATTGCTGAGAGTGAGGAGAGTGCAAGCTTTAAGCTAGAGGGCAAAATTCAAGGGGAGATAATTAAAAACAATTATACGCTAACGCATTATGCTCCGATGCTAGTGAATCTTGTTGAAAGTAAAATTGGTGAAAAAGCTCCTCTCAAAAATCTTAAAATCGTAGTTGACGCAGGTAACGGTGCAGGCGGATTTTTTGCTAATTCTGTTTTGGCTCCGCTTGGAGCAGATGTTGCTGGTTCTCAATTTTTAGAGCCCGACGGCAATTTCCCTAATCATATTCCAAATCCCGAGGACGCTGTGGCGATGAGTTTTATGAAGCGTTGCGTTATAGAAAATAATGCAGATTTAGGAATTATTTTTGATACCGATGTTGATAGGGTTGGTTTTGTTGCAAAGGACGGCACCGAGATAAATAGAGACAGCCTTATTGCACTTGTATCAGCACTTGTTATGTTAGAGCAAAAGGATGGTCATATTGTTACCGACAGCGTTACCAGCGACGGGTTAAGAGATTTTATAACAGAAATTGGTGGAGTGCATTTTAGGTATAAAAGGGGATATCAAAATGTAATAGGAAAAGCAAAAGAGTTAAATGCTGGCGGAAAATATGCACCGGTTGCGGCGGAGACCAGCGGTCATATTGCTTTTTTAGAAAACGGATTTTTAGATGATGGCGCTTACTTAGCTTGCAGAATTTTGGTGGCACTAGCGGAATTAACTAAAACTAAAAAACCGATCACCGATTTGATTAGCAAGCTCAAAAAACCTGTTAGTGAGTTTGAGGTTAGGATAAAATTTAAGAACGCAGAGGGCTTTAGTGAATATGCTAGCGATGTAATTAAAAATTTAACCGAATATACAAAGGCTAATTTAGAGTTAGAGCCAAGTACCTACGAGGGTGTTAGAGCAAATGTAAAATCGGCAGACGGCTGGTTTTTACTCCGTCCAAGCGTGCATGACCCTAATATGATATTAAATATCCAAAGCAATCAAGAATACGGCACAAAACAAATCGCTAAACTTGTGTATGATTATCTAATCAAATTTGATAATTTAATTTTAGATAAATTAGAGGCGTTTGTAAATACGAAGTAAAAATGAAAAGTACTTATTTTATCGACAAAAAAGACTTGAAAGGTACTTGCTATCAGGAATTTCAACAAGAGGAATATGTTGCATTGAAAGGCAAGATTTGGCTAAAAGAATCTTTATATAAAAGAACATAAATATCAATGTAAAAGTAAAGTTATAGATATAGAATAATTCTATTTTGAATAAAGATAAAAATTTCCATAAATTGGAAGCGATTTTTTCAAAAAAAGTATTGACGGGTTTTTAATGGTATGATATGATTGTACAGTTGTCCCCAAAACAGCTAACAATTTGTGGCGGGTGCAACCAGCATTTTTCGACCATGTATCCCTGTGCGTAAAACTTGAGGTTTTACAAAAAACAATCCGATACCGCTGGCATAAAGTATTATAGAGATCTATATCTTTATGCTTTTTTTGTGTCTTAAAGCATTGCAATGCTAAGAAACAAAAGCAAGTGGCGAAAATGTTAGGCAGATGGCTGTTGCCATCTATCCAAATTTGTACTTTGACAACTGCATAGATTTTATTTGACAACATTATTCTAATTCGATTTATTGAGTTATAATTTTGTTAGCAAATAAGATAAATTAAAGATTAAATAAAATACGACAAATAAGGTATAAGGCATTTAACGATGCCTAAACAAAACAAACACGATAATCAGTAATCTAATAACTAAATTTAGAAAAGCTAATTGTCGGGTAAGATGTTATTACTTTATTACAATTTCAATTTTTTCATCATGTTTATTCATTAAAGTGAATTTGCATGAGTATCTAAAGATTATTTTATTTTGTCTTGTAATTAAATTGTACAATTATTATCAACTAGCAATAGTTGATGTAACTAGCAAAAAAATTTACTTGGGCAATATTGAGAAATATTGTCTAGGTAGGTCGACGAAAAGAAAAAAACATATTAGAAAAGTCAAGAATCTTCTTTGTGATTTACAATGGCGATGTGGCACTACAAAAAGCACATCAATTAAAGCCGTTGTGAGTGATTATAACTAAATTTAGTAAAGAATTTTAGAGACGAACCCTTGTGGTTAGTCTTTATTTAGATTTCTAGTTTAGAGATTAAGCTATAAAGAGCATATGGTGGATGCCTTGGCACCAAGCGCCGATGAAAGACGTGATTACCTGCGATAAGCTGCGTGGAGGTGGAAATAACCTTTGATGCGCAGATTTCTGAATGAGGAAACTCACCCGTAAAGGGTATCATAACATGAATACATAGTGTTATGAGGGGAACCCGGGGAACTGAAACATCTAAGTACCCGGAGGAAAAGAAAGTAAAACAACGATTCCGTTAGTAGTGGCGAGCGAACGCGGAAGAGCCCAAACCAGTTGTATTCGTACAACTGGGGTTAGGACGGCAATGTGCAATTGTATTCGATAGTTGAAGCTGCTCTGGGAAACAGCGCCATAGAGGGTAATAGCCCCGTAAGCGAAATCGAATACATAGCTAGCCGTATCCAGAGTACCACGGAACACGAGAAATTTTGTGGGAATGCGGGAGGCCCATCTCCTAAGGCTAAATACGACTTGGTGACCGATAGTGAACTAGTACCGTGAGGGAAAGGTGAAAAGAACCCCGGGAGGGGAGTGAAATAGAACCTGAAACCGTATGTTTACAAGCAGAGAGAGCGTTACGCCCTTCGGGGAATGCGCAATCTCGTACTTTTTGTAGAACGGGCCGGCGAGTTACGATGTGTTGCGAGGTTAAGCATTTAAGATGCGGAGCCGAAGCGAAAGCGAGTCTGAATAGGGCGTTTTAGTAGCATGTCGTAGACCCGAAACCTGGCGACCTAGCCATGAGCAGGTTGAAGCAGAGGTAATACTCTGTGGAGGACCGAACCCACTCCTGTTGAAATAGTAGGGGATGACTTGTGGCTAGCGGAGAAATTCCAATCGAGCCAGGAGATAGCTGGTTCTCCTCGAAATAGCTTTAGGGCTAGCCTCGTATAGGTTTATCGGGGGTAGAGCACTGAATGGGCTAGGGGCCTTCACGGGTTACCGAACCTTATCAAACTGCGAATACCGAATAAATTAATTTACGGGAGTCAGACTGCGTGAGATAAGTTTCGCAGTCAAAAGGGAAACAGCCCAGACCTACCGCTAAGGTCCCCAAGTACAGGTTAAGTGGAAAAGGATGTGTCATTGCACAGACAACCAGGATGTTGGCTTAGAAGCAGCCATTCATTTAAAGAGTGCGTAATAGCTCACTGGTCGAGTGATGATGCGCCGAAGATGTCCGGGGCTAAAACCTGTCACCGAAGCGTAGGAATTGATTAAATTCAATTGGTAGAGGAGCAATGTATACGGGAGGAAGCTGTATCGAAAGGGGCAGTGGACTGTATACAAGAGAGAATGCCGGCATAAGTAGCGAGAGAGAAGTGAGAAACTTTTCCGTCGAAAGCCTAAGGTTTCCTGGGGAAGGTTCGTCCACCCAGGGTAAGCCGGGACCTAAGCCGAGGCCGAAGGG
>Ga0131853_10000748_pt1 | contig 58640 bp, 46 predicted proteins | sample TergutLab28metaG_FD_92764 | JGI IMG/M metagenome (GOLD analysis project Ga0131853, IMG submission 92764) | Labiotermes labralis P1 segment gut microbial communities from Petit-Saut dam, French Guiana - Lab288 P1 (version 2) (version 2) | ecosystem: Host-associated > Arthropoda: Insects >...
ATGGCAAACTTCTTTGCGCATAACGCGGGAATAACTGATACAAATTGTCCGCACAGACGGTACGCCGAAAACTTAGACCTTGCTGACGATGGAAGCGAAATGTACCTCCGCAAGTGGGTGGAGGGCATATTTAATAGCAGAAACATGTCGGCAGAAGGAATAGAAATTGACGATATTTTGCAGTGGAATTCGGACGATGGCACAGTTACCGTATTCCTTGACGGCGAAATACATTTATTCATTCCAGAGGATATGTGCGAAGATGAAGCCATATCTAATCATCTTAAACGGCTTGGGCTTGATAATCCTGAATCTGAAAACTTTGAGCCGATGGGCTTTGAACCAATGGGCTTTAGCGCGGCAAGTGCTTTTGGCGGGTTAAATGATTTTTCTATTGAACCGTTTTCAGCGTTTGGGGGCGTAGTTCCAGCAAATAGCGGATTTTGGTGGAATGATGATATGCTAATTGGTCCCGCATTACCAAACATGCATTTTATAAGACGAATTAATAACCGGACAGTGGTTTCAAATGATAAAGATACCCCGCGCAGTTCATCATTGGTTCTTGATATAGATAATAGGTTTGGTCGAAGAGATGATGTTTTGAATCTCTTAAGGATGCTTACAAGAGATGAACTGAAGATTGTTTCAAGAGGAGCACCTTGGAATAGAATCCATTCTGTACAATACACCGAAGTTGATGGGGATAATTTGAATTATGGAACAGAATTAATCAGGCGTGTTATTGACAGTCCGCATACTATTACGGTTAATTCGGATAATATGGAACACAATATGTATTTTCCTGATGATGAAAGGGCAGCCCAAACCCGAGACGAGGGAAGCAGTGGTCGTATAAACATCAATACATCCCAGAGATATCGTTTAGCTTATACATTAGTCGCAGACTTGATTGATATCCGAAATACAAGTTATTTTTATTGGACTGGGTCTGAAACAAGGGTTGAACGTATTCCTAATCATATGTCATTAGGTCACGAATTGATACACGCGCTGAGGGCATCTGAGGGAAGATATAGACCAGAAGAATTGGAAGCTACTAATGTTATAAGGCTTCTAAATGGAGAAGTAGGAGTTTTTGAAATTGCACTGGAGGAATTCGCAACAATTGGTATTCCATACCAGTTAAATACTGGCGATGCAATTCTCGTATTTTCTGACAGTGATTGGGTTATAACGGAGAATGCTCTTAGAAAAGAGAACGAACTTCCAATCAGGGTAACACATTTGGGAAGGGACACTGAAAGTGATGCATTATCTTATTTTAGCGCGCCTCGTGCATAACTATCCTGCACCGCCTTTGCGGTCAATTTTCCGCAATCCTGCATCGACTACTCATAGCGTACTCTCTACGTGCGTGTTGTCGTTGTCTCTTTGTTTTGCAAAAAATTTCCTCGCAAAGGCGGCATTGTTCAATTTCGCAAGAGGTTTGGCAAAAATCATGACTGTTATTTTAGCCATTATTACAATTGCGTTTATATTATGGATATGTTTTCGTACTGCACCTGAACCAATACCAAGAGATGTAATAATATTGATTGGCGGAGGTATGCACACGGATAACACCATTTTAAGTGTTAATGGCAATATTTTTGAGGTAATTGCTTTTAGGTCTGTTCACAGTTGGAATATAGATAATGGTATTTTTAATATCGAAGGTTATGAAATACTTGATGAAACCTTTCTTGATGATTTTTCCGAAAGCTCAACATGGAGGAAAATTAGTATCACATCGGGTGATTATACAAAGGTTAATGTTATTTTAGATAGATGGTCTATGGAACTTTCGGAAGAACAGTTAAATGATATATGGATAAAGATAGGAGCGGTTGTAGATAATTACAAAGAACCGCCGCGATTAAATGCTACTGGTTGGTTTACACATACAAACGCAGTAATTGATGGCAATCTTTATCGAGGCGAGTTTTATTGGGATGAATATTTTCGCTCTTTTAATTTTAAATTTCCAAGGAGATATAGAAATACTTTCGATAACACAGATATGAATTTAGTAAAATTAACTCTCCATTTGTCGGATTTAGCCCCCATTTCATTGAGATGGTGACAGGGGTTAGCCCGAAGCATCTATTGTGAACCCTGTGGACTTCAATAACCCTGAAAGTACCATTGAACACGCAAAAAAATCCGTATGTCGCTTTGTAATTTTTGCGGCACACGGATTTTTTTGTTCGTGCGGAAGCATTGCGACAGTGCGGAGGCGGTCGAAGTGTCGGCACGCAACGTGTACTTCGGGGGGAAGTCGGCACGAGCAACAAGCGAATAGCCTGAAGAATCTCGACGTAATGGGCGACAAGCAAATAGCCCGAAACGTCTTGGCGGAACGGCACCCGCGACAGCGCAATGCCCACGCAACGGGCAACTCGCTTCGCGGGCGGGGTTTTGTAAGCGCATAAGCAACTGTTAAAGGGACACATGAATAGTTAGCTTTTCTGTATCTTTTTTGTAAACATTAGACTATAATAAGCCCATGTGATAATACAAGTAAGGGGGAACATAACTTTATGACTACACCTAAAATGAGCGCATAGCAGAGGCTATTGCGTTTAGAATAAAAAATAAATTCGATAGCCTTTGCTCATTCCTAACGAAACTAATTAGGAGGAGCAATATGCGCTATAGAAACGCGCAGGACATTTTCCCGGAAGATGTTCTTGCGATGATGCAAGAATTTGCGGATGGTGCATATATCTATATCCCTAAAAAAAGTTGTAATCGAAAAAAGTGGGGAGATAACACTCGTTCAAAAATTGAAATCAAAGAACGAAACGAAAAAATATATGCCCAGTACAAATCCGGTTGCAGTATCAATGAACTTTCCATTGAATACTATTTATCAGACAAGAGTATTCAAAGAATAATAACACTTGGAAAAAAACAGGAACAAGAAGAATAAGCGCAGCTATTTTTGATTGAAAAATAGCTGCGTTTTTATTTCCTCAATTTTCTTTCTGAATCGTCTTTTAGGTAGTGATGTGCTTAATCTCTCATTATGATTTATTCGGGTGATAAACATGCTCAATAAGCATAATGAAATGACTTGGCATATTGTGCCAACTACTACGCCTTTCATAATTAGACATTGCAGTAAGTGTAACAGAAAAATGGAATTTTATTGTAGCGAAAAATTCCGAATGAATAGCAATCATACGCGAGTTGACATATGGTTGATTTACAAATGCTCCAAGTGTGATACTACTTTGAAATTAACTATAGGTAAAGGTATTAAACCGCATGATATATCGAGTGTGTTATTTGACCAATTTACGCATAATGATGTAAAATTGGCATGGAAATACGCATTTGACCGAAATTTCTTAAAACAAAATGCATGTATAGTGAAATATTGTGATATAAAATACTATGTTGAGGGTTTTGAGCCGCACGTTTTAGATAATCCCCTACTCGTTCATTTGAGAAGCACATATATTTTTGACTTAAAACTTAGTGCATTCTTGTCTGGTATTTTGGATATTTCTATTGGAAAATTAAGGAGCGTAGTCAATGATAGTTTAATAACTGTAAACCCAGCATGTGATATAATGAAACATAGAATCAAGTCAGATATAGACATATTTATGAAACCATTGAATGAAATAATAAAATAAATTAGGATTTAGAATGGCGGCTCAACACAAAATTAACGGAAAAATGCTTGTTTTTATGTCAATCCGTAATAATTCCACTTCCGTTAAGCGGTATCGGTTCACCAAGAAATCGCGGCTTTCGCCTGGTAATTTCAACATCAAGGAATGCTTTAACCTTTGCTATGCTTTCACGCACTCCATATGTTCTTTTATAATAATTTATCCACTTTGTATCGGGATAGCCATATGCGTCAATCCCTATTCTTCGCGCTATATAAACTGCCCGATTTATGTGAAATGTCTGTGTTGAAATTATCATCGACTCAACACCGAAAATTTCTTTTGCACGGTACATACTGTCGTATGTATTGAAGCCTGCGTGATCTAAAAATAAAACATCACGGGGAATGCCTTTATCTAAAAGATAATCCCTCATCGAATGCACTTCGTTGTAATCCTTTGATCCATGATCGCCGCTGAGAATTATTCTCGGGGCTTTCCCTGCGATATATAATTCATACGCTATGTTAAGCCTGTCCGCAAGCACGTTTGATGGACGCCCGCTCTCAAAGACAAATGCGCCCAACACCAATATAGCGTCAACTTCAAGAAGCTGTGTTAAGTCGTCGTAGATATATTTTTCTGAGTATTTATCTATATATAGATTAATTAGCACAAAACCACCAATTCCTAATAAGACCATAACAAACATTAACACTAAAATCTTAATTATCCGCTTAAACATAGGTTTATTTTTTGCAACCATACCATCACCTGCTTTATAAATTATTTCCGTAGAATTGAAAAAAATGCTTTAGTTTTACTTTTGCCTGTCAAACCCGCCTTATCATCACAAATCCTGTACGCTCATTTTTTCTATGTCACGACGGCGATTTTGCTTTCTCCTAGCCACCTTGTAGATAATGAGTAATGTAACAGTTGGGATATTCATAATGATAAATGTGTATATGACAGCAGCGATTGCGCCGGAGATTGCTTCTCTATCTGCCATACTCATAACAACTATCATAGAAATGGCTAATGTAATTATAGGCAATATCAGCCCTAACCATTTGCTTTCTTTCTTTGACAAGTATATTTGTAAAAATATTACACCCACAATAACGGCAAGCAGTAAAAGAGGAAAAATCAGAACAATAACCACAGCTGAACTCATTGCGTTTTGCCCCCAATCTTTTTGTATTCGGAAATCAAAATTTTTGCAGTATCAAAGTCTAACTTGTCGTTGACCGCTAATCGCTTGATTAGTGCAACATAAGGTTCATTTGAAATGTCCTCGCTTATTTGGATTTTTTGTATCAGTTTATCGAGACGTAATCGCACGGTCGGATATGTGACATCATATTGCCGTGCAATCTCTTTCAAAGAGCCGGAAGCCTGTAGAAATCTTTTGATGAAGATAACGTCCTCATCCTCAAGGCTCACCATCCAATCAGGCACAACTTCAATAGCCATGCTTATAACCGCCTTTCCGCTTTTTGTTTTGACTTTAACTATGTTAAGCATATCATTTAATAATATTAACGTCAATTATAAATTTTGATTTTATTATTTATTGACGTGAAGCGTTAGAAAAGGGGATATTTCTCCGGTATATAAAAGCGTCAATCGATGCATGGCTCGTGTACAGGCAATATAAAGTAAGCTACGCTCATATTCAGTAAAGTAATTAGCCATATCCACATGGGGTACTATGACTTCATCAAACTCCAATCCTTTTGACATCTGTATTGATGTGATGGATATGCCATTTACAAAATAGGTACTTTCCGGCGATATTAAATGCACATCATAATCCGATGATAGCTGGTCGTGAAGCAATCTTGCGTCATGGTTCGTCTTTGTAATGATACCAAGCGATGAATATTTTGTTTTAGAAAATATTTCAATCCCATTCTTTATTTTCAGGAATACATCTTCTTTGTTTTTACACTTGATTATTGCAGGCGTTTCACCGTGGCGTTCAATGGCTTCTAACGCTCCTGAACACTTTATCTGTTTTGCAAAGGTAATAATCTCATAGGTAGAACGATAGCTTTTTGTTAATTCAACAAACTCAGCACCGTCATATATTTCACGCATATCATCTAATGTGTTTAAATGATTCGGGTTGATAAACTGACCGAAATCCCCTAAAATTGTTTTCTGGCATTTGAATAGAATATTAATTACAGCGTATTGAATAGGGGTATAGTCTTGCATTTCATCAACAACCAAATGTCGTACCATACTGCTATCTTGTAAACCCTCATAAGTTGCGTGAAGATACAAGAAAGGAAATACGTCAGCCCATTCCAATGTTTTATTAGTGGGCATGATAATCATTTTCGGCTGCCCAATTTGTCTGTAAAACTCTTTGTAAAGCGAAAGTGTATTTTTAACTCTTAGCATTTTGTTCAGAGCTTTAAGAATAGTTCTGCTTTTAGGTATTTCATCTTCCATAAAATTGTCGGTAGCGAAACGGTCATAAATATCATCAGCTATCATCTTTAAACGCCGCTTAAAGGGATACTTACCATATGCATGAAACCGTGAGAGCATGGTATCTGCTTTTGCAATAAAATCTCCGTATGTATAATCAACGGGTTCAAAAATTACTTCGGACATTCGGGCAATAAAATCGTCCATCATCTTTACAAAATCAAGTGTGGATTTAAAACGTACCCGCTCAATCCAAGCATTATCATTCGCTTCCAGTGGGTCTTTATTCGTTTCAAAATCAATGACACCCTCCAATTGCATTATTGCAATATCTGCGAAGCTTAATTCATTGATGGGTTCTTCGCCAAGCTCTGGCAGAACATTTGAAATATAATCACCAAAAACTTTATTAGGTGATAGTATTGCTACATTGTTAGCCGATAATCTATCTTTGAAACGATAGAGCAAGAATGCAATTCGATGTAGGGCGATTGAAGTTTTTCCAGAACCGGCCACACCCTGAATGATTAATGTATCTGACTTTTCATTTCTAACAATTTGATTTTGTTCTTTCTGAATGGTGGAAATAATAGACTTCATCTTTTCGTTAGAAGTATGGCTTAATTCCTTTTGAAGAATATCGTCTTGAATATTCTCTGAGCTTTCGAGAACATATTCCATTATTCCATTTTTAATCTTGAACTGTCGCTTGCGGGTCAAATTTCCTTCTACCCGACCAATTGGTGCAACATAACCAGCGGAACCAATTTCACAGTCATAAAACATACTCGCTACCGGGGAACGCCAATCTGAAATCAATAATTTGTCGTCGTGGCTAAATGAGAATCGCCCAATATAAAAAATATCTGCTTCACTGGCGATATCCGTACAAAAATCAATACGTGCAAAATATGGTGAGTCTTTGAGTTTTGCTATCTTGCCCTGCATTTTAACTGCAAAAGTGCCTGAACTATCAATTTGTCGCAACAATACTTCATTTTGCACCATTTCATGCGGGTCAATTTCACCACGATGTTGCGCCATATATCGTTTCGTATCCTTATATTCTTCATCTATCTGTTTAACATTTGCTTCTGAATCTGTTAATGCATAGTCCAGTTTTTGATTGATTTCTTCAAGATGGGCAATTTCATCCGGAAATGGGATTGGGGCGGCGGTCACATCCTGTGCATGACTACTGCCGGGCAGATTCGCTTCAATCATTTGTATCCTCCTTCGGTAAAACAAAACGTTGTGTTGGATAGCCAAACTCAACCAATAATTCCGCTTCCGCAAATCCCAAATCAATAATCTGCTTGCGGTGTCCTGTATCAGCCTTATCGCCGTCACGATAGGTGGTTATGCTAATCTCTTTATTGCAATCCAGCAATTCGCTCATAACTTTGTCAAGAAATGCTTTTGGTATTCCTTTTTGCCGATAAAACGAATGCGTCCCCATAAAGTCAATGCTTCCCGTTTTTTTGGTGAACAACATAACACCAATCGCAATGCTTCCATCTTTTAAAATCAACGCCTGTTTGGATTTGATATATCGTTTTAGTGCTTGTATATGTTCATCTTCATGCAAGTGAGGAAAACCATCTATCACAAGCCTTACCAAATCCATCCAACAAGGTATATCATCTTCAGTGGCGTAAATGATGTTCCACTCAATATCACTATTTTTATCAAGCATTTGAAAGCTCCCCTCAAATTCAAATCTAAGCTGTAACGGATAAAATTTTTCATTTTCCCTGTATTTGTTGGGAGACAGCTTATACATGGATTTGAAGATATAATGAAACGCTTGTTGACTTTCATATCCTGATAAAAGCGCAATATCTAAAATGGATTTGTTGGAAAAGACCAATAATTTTGCCGCTTCCGTTAGCTGCCGCCGTTGAAGGTAATCATGCAAGGTCATTCCAATTGTTTTTGAAAACACACGATGCAAGTGAAATTTGGAATAATGCACCGCATTAGCAACCATATCTAAATCAATTTTCTCAGTTAAATTTGCTTCAATATAATCTATAGCCTGTGATATTTTTTCAACATGCTTCATAAATGCATAATCACCCCTCACTGACATTATAATAAATAAAAAAAACATTCCTTTCATATTTATTGCTCATTTTATAGGTTCTCCATTATTCCATAATTATCTATCTTGGAAAAAATTATATTAAATTTATGAAAAACCAGATGGCATAACAGAGCTTTTTTATATCTTTCTTGGAGATATTGAAAATTTTAATACTACGTGGCAGAACGTAACCGAGAATCTATGTTACTCAGTGCTAAATCCGTTTAATCTTGCAATATACTTAATAGGGTTGGTTTTAACCCTATAAAACATATCATAATCATTAATAAAAAGTGCCATTAAGTGAAGATGATTTCTGTTATTAAGTTCAAAAATCCAAGTCTTTAAATTTTGATCAAGACCAATATCAATGCCTAAATCTATACAGTATAAACCACTTTTATCAAGAACCTTGCAAGCATTTATACCGATATTAATAATTTCATTCTTCTTTTGAAAAACTTCTTTCTTACTTAATTGTAAATACCTTTCAAGAAATTCTTCTAAATGCATATATTGAGCATCCTCAGAATAGTTTGAACAAATCCCACCTTGTTTGCCAATGCTTGTTATAATACCGGTACATTGCCAATCCAATGTATGATCCTTTTGCATAATTACCCTGAAATCTACATAACGGTCTTCAATTTTTAACAAGTCAACTGCTTGTTGAATTATATAGATGCTATTCTTTTTAATTTTTCGAAAGTATTTTGCAGCATCGTCCTTTGAGGATATACGAATCGGGCTTTCGTCCATTTTTCCTTGAAAAGAGTATTGTCCATTGTCCTTTATAATTCTTATAAGACCAATTGCCTTCAAACCGGCAATGGGTTTTAAATATAATGCGTTGAAGTTTTCAAACATCAAATCAATGTCACTAAAAGATGTAAATTTTCTTGTCATTGGAATGTGCCCATCTACATATTTTGAGGAAGATGCCATATTCCAGTATTCTAATTTATTAAAATGATTGGAATTAAATATCCGGTTACCGATATGCTTTTTCAGCCTTTCCATAGTTTTCCGGTGTATAAATACCCTCCTGTAAACGGCTTCCGGAAAGGGAAATACCCCTTTCTCCCATTTATCTTTTAATGGGTTATAATAATATCCTTCTATACTATGTGTGTCAAAATTAATGCCCCCTACACTAAATATATAAATAAGCCCTCCTGTATTTTTATATAGAAGCATGTAATTCAAATGTTTGTGCAGTGACTTTTCTGTCATAGCACTTCTTTTTTTATACATTAACAAGCCGATTACCGGCCCAATTTTCAAACCTTCTTCTGAAAAAATCAATTGATAAGGTAAATTTATCGGGATTGAAAGAGCCTTTAAAACATCTGCAGAAATCTTAATAACATCCGGCTTTAGTTCATTTTCATAATAAACTCTGACAGCATGGCTATTGTACCCTGCACTTAATTGAAGACTTTTTTCGGCGGTTATTTTATTATTTATATCTATTTGGCTTGAAACCGTTATTTTTCCGCTGGTAAGCTTATCAGAAATTATTGTATAAAGCATTATTTCACCCCCCTGAGTTAGTTTCATATAATTCTGTCAGAGACAGTGCGTACAATAACGGAGAATATTTCATAGCAAGGTAGGCGTCGTTATCCATTTTTTTGAACCCCTTAAAGCTTGGAAGTACATTGGATTCTATTAACCATATGTTCTTATCTTCATCAAGCGCAATATCCATGCCAAATTCAGAGAAGTGTTTTCCCATCTTATCCATATGCTTACAAAACTGAAAACAATAATTATGAATTTCCTCTGTAATTTTTTGTACCGTATTGATGTCGGCATCAAAAGCGAGAGTCAGTGCTTCGTCCAATGGGAATGGATACCCCCCTCTTGAAATATTTGTGAGATGTTTATCAGGACTTGATACCCTGCATTCAATACCGGTACAACTCCAGCATCCCGGGTCCCTCTTTTGCATTACAACTCTTATGTCAAACTTGCGATTATCTATTTTAGCCAATCGAAGACATTTCTGAATCAAGTATCTTTTGAAAAAGCCGGTATTATTATTAAAAAAATCTAAAAGAGCATCGCTTCCTTCCAGTAAGATTTTAGAACAATTTCGTGATCTATAATCAAACACCATATAATACGAATCAATCTTTTCAATGACACATATTCCCCTACCCCTGGAAAGACCTATGGGTTTCAATATTACATTCGTATGTGTGTCAATAAATTTTTTTATCTGTTCATATGATTGTGAAGCCTCTGTCGGCGGAAGGTTTTTCGCAAGATCCTTATCAAGATTAACATGGTCAAATAACTCAAGTTTCGTAAAACGATGGGAATTAAACAGCTTGCCATCCGTAACCAATGAAAGCTTTTCTACAATTTTCGGAGCATGGTGAAAACATCTCGAATAAATTGCATCGGGAAGAGGGAATACTCCATGCATCCATTTAGATTTCGCAATGTTATAATATATCCCATAAACAATTTCTTTTTTCCAATCCACCGATGTAGGAGAAAAAGCATAGATAAGTCCGCCCACCTTGTTGTAAATACCAAGACGATTAGAATATCTTCTCATATATTTCGAGCTATAGGTATGATTATTTGCTCCAAGCAATAATCCTATTACAGGCCCGATTATTATTTTATTTTCCTTTATGCTCATCCGATAAGTCTGCGTTTCGGGAATAAAAAGCTTATCTTTAAGGTTGCATGAAAGCTTAATTATAATAGGATTATCAAATGTTGATTTTTTGATAAATTCAGAGCTATATGAAATTATTTTTTTTGCTTTGACAGACTTCCTGCCAAAGCTTACTGTACATGTTGGATTTAGTTTTTCAACTATGTAATCAGGAACAATAACACAGTCTTTATCTTTAGGTACATATACTATTTTAATCCACATAATTTACTCCTCCTTGATGCTTTATGCTTAGAAAATTTGTATAGTCAAAAAGGTTATTCATAAAATCTATACCTATTTTATTGTCTGAATTATCATGTAGAATTTTTGGATCCCACCCATTAAGACTTACTAAATAAGGATTGAGATTTTTATCTAACACAAATTTGACAGTGCTGAAACCAAGGATAGGGATAAAGCAACTTATCCACTCTGCTGATTCAGTGGCTGATAATTTTACTTTTTCAAAAAGGGCGCCTGATTCTATTATCCACTCCGTATTCTGAAGCCTGGGAAGTACTTTCCATACTCCATCAATTCCTCTTTGGGCATAAAGAGTTATAATAATGGGATAATCATTATGCAAGAGTAAATCTTGTTTACTAATTTTGTATTTTAATAGAATATCTTGTTTCTGCATGTTAGAAGATATCATTTCCATAATCATGTATTGTCTGAATCTATTTTTCTCATTTATCATTATTACGTCAGCATGTGAAGCCAGCTTTCTGGTTTTTTTTATGCTGGACCTTTTCCTGAAATTCGTAAAATTAAATATGATGGAGGGAATTGAGGTTTTGCTAAATTCAATTCCGTCCTTTGTTATTAAGTTCCCGCTTACTGTTTTTTTCAAAAAGTCTATATCATTTATCGTAAAAACAAACATATATTTATCTTTGTATTCGATATATGCATTCAACATATGAGAAAAATACTTCAAGTGAGTTTCTTTTTGTGCCGTACTGCTCAAAATTCCTAACATAGCTTATCCCTCCTCTGTAATTATATGTACATGCTACCAATGTGTGCATATGTATTTGACACGGAAAAAGCCCGACAAAAATGGAATTAAAATCTCCACTTTATCGGGCTTATGTTTGTCTTTCTCCGGCTATCATAGGTGTAATTTATTCAATGGCATCTATGCTTACAATATCGCCTATTGCACCGGTAATTTGCATGTTGTTGTTCACACCGGTAACGGTAACGGTAACCATTACCGTTACATTCCAATAGCATATGACGTAATTGAAGCATCCGGTTGTAGTCTCTTTAATGCCGCTGAATGTTTCGGTTTTGTCTGTGGTAGAGCCGTCTGAGAGTATAAACGTGAGAGTAACAGTAGTGGAACCTACGCGGTTAGAGCCGTTCCCGGTATAGGTAGTGTTGGAGTAAATCGCGCTGAGTCTCTCTATGTTTATTCCTTCACAAGGGTTATGTTTTCCCATCTTTGCACCTCCTTATAATAAATTTAGGAAACTTAGCTTCCTAATTTATTATATGCTTGTACTTTTCTTTTGACACTGTGCTGAGATGTCTTAAGACCGCGGGAAAGTTATATAATATCAAAACCACTAAGTGAAATTGCGTATTTAATCGGATTTTTTTTGACATTTAAGTAAGTTTTGTAATCTTTTATAAGAAAGGGTGTAACATGATAATGCATTTCATTTACTTCAAATATCCAAGGCTTTAATGATTTGTCAATTCCAATATCAATTCCCACGTCCCCATAATTACCCATCTCCAAATCTAAGACATCACAAACATTTTTGCATAATACAATAATCTCATGCTTTTTTTGTGATACTTCCACTTCCGATAAGGTAATATACTTTGAAAAAAATTCTTCAAATGAAAAGTAGATAGACTCGGAGTAATTTGAGCATATGCCACCGGGCTCCCCCATAGAAACAACTATCCCCGTACACTGCCATTTCAGAGTATTGTCCTTTTGCATGATAACACGAAAACCTGAGTATCTATCTTCAAATTTTAATAAATTAACACACTGTTGAATTATATATTTGGAATAGTGCTTCTTTATATCGCTGATGTATCGTGATGCCAATTCCTTGCTGTACGTTAATACAGGCTTATTAGGATCCTTATGCTTAAAAACATATTGATTTTTATTTTTTTCGACCCGCACTAAGCCTCTCCCCAGTGATCCACCTGCAGGTTTTAATAAAAGGGTATCATATGATTTAAACATATCATCTATATCAGATATAGATTTAAGCAATTTGGTAAATGGCAGATATTCAACAAGCTGAGGATACTTGCAAGCTGTTTTCCAAAACTTCCACTTACTAAAGAAATTATTATTAAACATCCTTCCGCTTGTAGCCGATTGCAATTTTTTGATGGTTTTAATTGATAGACGTATCCTCCTAAATATTGATTGAGGGAAAGGAAAGGTAGCTTTTTCCCAATTAGAAGTACCGGTATTAAAAAAGAATCCTTGAATAACCCGGTCTTTAAAATTTATCCCTTCAAGACTAAAGACATACAACAATCCGCCGGTTTTGTTACTAAGAGAGGTATAAGGTAAATATTCTTTCAGGTGTTTTTTTATGCCCGCATTTTTTCTATTAAGTAAGAGACCTATTACCGGCCCCAGTTTTATTGTATTTCCGTTACATTGTATTTGATATTGTAAATCCTGAGGAATTGAAAGATTATTAATTAAATCCTTGGATATTTTAATATTATTACTATTAAGCGTAGTATCTGTGAATGCTTGAATGTTACATTCTTTTAAGCCTGCGCTAATTTTAGTAAATGAGGATGGTTTAAACTCCTTAGGCAAGTATACTCTTCCATTGTAATTATTATCCAATATTATTTTATATAACATAAAAATGTTCCTTTTTTGATTGCTATTCTAAGGAAAGCATTTTTGCACCTTTTTTCTGTAAAAATACATTCCCGTATATACTATGTAAACTAAGGTTATAAAGGTGCACTTATGTTATAGCCATCACCCAGCACTGTAATCGGGTAGGATGGCCTACCCGATTCGGCAAGTATGTTTTAATCAAGTTCTATTTCAGAATGATTATTAAAATTCGTTTCCATTGTCCATAAAGCTGCTTTTCCATGCCTGAGATTAAAAACGATTAAGCCCTTGTAAAATTCTTCGTCGGTTATAGCTGCGCGCCATCCTTTCAGGAAAGCCCTGGTCGGATGATTATAAATTTCATCTTTCAATGCGTTATCAGCGATTATCTCCAAAACACCGGAAATACGTACCTGTGCATTTTTTTGCATATCAAAAAAACAAAGCTCCACTTTGGGGTTTTGTTTAATTTGCGCGTGTAATGGCTTCTCATTGCTTGTATGAAAAACAATACCTTTTTCATCCGCACGGTACAAGAGCATTCCACGGACTCTGGGTTGGTCGCCCTCTGCGGTTGCCAGTTGAAAGACAGGGTTATTCGTCAATAATTGATATATTTCATTTTTACTCATTGCAATCTCCCTTTCGTTTTTTTTATTATATTTTTCGAAGGAGGATTGCGCTTGTAAAAAACACTAAAATATTTATGTTTTATAAGCAAGAATTCTTAAATTGAACCGGCGATATGCCATACGCATTCTTAAAGCTTTTTGAAAAATGCGAAATCTCCGCGAAGCCGCAAGCCAATGCCACATCTGTAACAGTATAACTCTTGATGTGTAAAAGTTTTTTTGCTTTCTGAAGCCGGATTGTATGCAGATATTTTGCCGGCGTTTGCCCTGTTTCCATCTTAAACCGCCGGATAAGATTGGACTCAGACATATTTGCCAGCTTTGCTAACTTGCTTATCGTAAGCGGCTCCCCGAAGTTTTGATTAATATATTGACAGATATCTTCCACCTGTGCATTTGGATTAATTGTATGGTTTTCCTGTTCCTTCATGCCTAAACGAATGATTTCGTAAATAATTATGGATGACCAGCAATAAGCGACTTCGCTTTGCTCGGGTGAATGGGTTTCACATTCAAGCATAAAAGCGTTTATCCACGAAGTAATATTTTTAGGAACCAAGAATTGACGCCATTTTGTTAATTGTAAAATCTCCTTTTTACATTCAACACAAGCGTGTTCAAATCTTTTTTTCGATATTAAAATCGCAAAGTAACGTTGAAATGCATCCTTTGGCTTTTCTTCATGCGGGACACCGGGCGAAAGAATTCCACCTATATAATGATGCTCATCGGGAAGTATTTCTAAGGGAAGCACGCCTTCGCTCGCGCTTTTCGACGGAATGATAATACATGAATAAGAGGGATGCGTATGCTGTTCCTGAATCGCGTAGGCGCAAAAACCAACGCTTGGCACAAAAACACCAAACCCATCACAAATATAACAATCTACATATTTTAACTGTTCTTCGGTTACATTGCCTACCAATGCTTTTATTTCTTCAAAATTTTTCATTATTGCTCCATATTTTATAGTAAATGCCTCAAAATCAATGCGGTTGTATGAGATTATTTTAACAAAAAAAAACGGAAACGGCTATGATTATGCCTATGTATATCCCGGCTTTGTCTTTCTAATCGGTAGCCATTATAATGAATCAAAGTATAAAAATCAGCGAACAATCCATGAAACATCGAAAATAATTTAAGTGATTGAGGTGTCAAAATGAGAATTGTACTGCAAAAGGTGAGCAGTGCCGCGGTTAGAGTTGACGGGCAGATTATCGGAAACATTGACAAGGGATATGTTGTTTTATTGGGTATTGGCGCAAATGATACCAAAGAGCAGGTTGATAAAATGGTTGATAAAATCAAAAAATTGCGTATATTCCCTGATGCTGAAGGTAAAACAAACTTATCCATTGAGGACGTAAGCGGCGGAATATTAGTAATATCGCAGTTTACCCTATATGCAGATTGCAGAAAGGGCAACAGGCCAAGCTTCACAGACGCGGGCAGCCCGGCACTTGCGAAGGAATTGTATGAATACTTTACTAAAGCCTGCACCGGAAAGTTCAACAAAGTGGCGCACGGAGAGTTTGGGGCTGATATGAAAGTCGAGCTTATAAACGATGGACCGTTTACGGTCATATTGGAAAGTTAATTTAACCGAAAATAGCTGGAAAGCGGGATGAGACAATGTGTTAAACAGCGGCGGGCTTATCGAAAACTTACCGCACGAAGCCTGTGCCGAAGTCCCCTGCATGGTAGATAATTACGGAATCAATCCCTGCTATGTAGGCCGCTTACCCATACAGCTTGCTGCAATGAACATGACCCATGTAAATGTACATCTACTCACAATCGAAGCCTCAGTCACCCAAAAGAAAGAGCACATCTACCATGCCGCAATGCTTGACCCTCACACCGCGGCGGAACTTTCACTTGACGATATCTGCGCAATGGTTGACGGATTAATTGAAGTCCACGGAAACTGGTTGCCAAAGTATATGTGACCATTGGGGCGCAACATACCTCTTGCATTTTTCGATAAACTTCTGTATTATGCAAACATATTTTGACAGAAAAATCGGAGGTATTATGGACAGAAAATTTAAGAAAATTACAGTATTTTTAACAGCATTGTTGTTGGCAGTCTCATTTCACCAGCTTAGTATTTATGCACTGGAAGCAGACCCTGTTATCCTCACTATCATTCACATTAACGATGTTCACGGAAGGACAGACGCAGAGCCATACATATCAGGCTTTGTGAATAGCTTAACAGAGCGTGAAAATGTGTTAATATTTGATGCCGGCGACCGGTTGCATGGTCAAACGGCTACAAACTTGTCATACGGCGAAACAATGGTTGGTGTTATGAATGCGGTAGGCTATAATGCGATGGTTATGGGTAATCACGATTTGTTTTTCGGAACAGACAGATTATCTGAACTGAATGAAATGATGAATTTTCCAATATTGGCGGCAAATATCACAGATGAAAACGGTACGAATTTATTTGAATCATATATAATTTTTGATTTACAAGACATTAGAGTGGGCGTTTTTGGTATAGCATCGCCGGAAACAGCTGTAAAAGCAAGCGCACGAGTTGTTGAGGGTCTTATATTTGAAGACCCTGTCACGGTTTCTGCAAATATGGTGTCAACGCTCACAGATGCGGGATGCGATATTATTATTGCGTTAACACATTTGGGGGATGACGATTCCTCAATCTATGAAAACCGTAGCGATGCACTTGCATCAATTTCGGGTATAGACATTATCATCGACGGTCACAGTCATACACTTCACGAAAGCGGTAATATGATTGGTAATACATTGGTGGTGCAAGCAGGTGCGTTTAGTGGGTATGTAGGAGTTATAGAGGTTATGGATTCGGGAGAAAAAAGAGCCGAAACAATATCTGTGCTAAACGGCTTTATTGAAATGGGCATAACCCCTGATGAAGTCATTATCGCCCAAATAGCAGATGATGAGCGGAGTATAGAACATTTAACTTCTGAAGTTGTAGGGTATTCACCTTTTCTGCTAAAGGGCGCGCGGGAGTATGTAAGAACATGGGAAACCAACCTGTCAAATTTAATAACCGATTCAATGCTTTTCGCAACAGATGCAAATATTTCATTCCTGTCGGGTGGAAATATTCGCGCGGGTATTGACGCGGGGGATATTACTATGGGACAAATTTTAACGGCTTTGCCATTTTCCAATTTATTGGTAACTTTGGAGTTAAGCGGGGCAGATATTTTTCAAATGCTGGAGCATGGAGTGAGCCATTATCCCGATGAATCATCAATATTTATTCATGTTGCCGGATTAAATTTTACATTTGATCCCGATGCCGAGCCAGGACAGAGGGTTAGAACAGCATTTTTGGCAGATGGCTCAAACCTTTACGATGAAAAAATGTACACCATAGCAACTACCGAATTTCTTGCCTACGGGGGCGACGGTTATGAGATGCTGGCTAATGGAATAAATCATATCTATCACAGCGACCTTGATGCCCAAGTTTTTGCTAATTTTATGAGAGGTTCTCCGGAAATAAACCCCGAACCGGAAAATAGGGGCAGTTACTTTATTGCGGAAATAACTAATGATGAAAGCGGCACGTTCCTATGGCTGGTCAGAGGCGTAAGCACTTTCATTATAGGCGTTGTAGTTATGGTAAGCATAAAAAAACACAGAAGAAGATGGGCATAACAGGAGGGGGACAGTTCTTTTGAAGCCGATTTTTGGGTTGAAGCCTTTAGCTTTGTGCGGGTCTGTGGCGCAGTCCAGATAAAAACATTCATCTGTGATTCCGTTTCTTTTTGCCATTTCATAATAAGTGCAACGTGTGCAATTTATTTGATAACCTTCTTCGGTTTCCGTAACTGTATAATCTACAACATTGCCCTGTAGCGGCTCCCAAAGAAGTTTTATGAAATCCGCAATGGTGCTGCTTCCGTGTTCTTCCGCTTTTTTTCCCCATTCAACAATGGCTTTTTCGCCTAAATGCCGTACCGTTGTTTCGTATGCTGTTTCTCCGTACTCCTCTTTAAAGGCTCTTAATAACCCTGCCATATCTCCCCAGTATTGGTCTTCTGTGAACATAAACATCCTCCTCTAAGAAATATCCGTTTTTTTAACAGCGATTTTGTGGTCATATGCAATAATACTTTCACTGTTTATCAAATCAATTGCTTTGGCGCGAAGCTCTTTGTCCCAATTTAAATTTATAAACTGCCAGTTTTGATTGCATTCGTTGTAAATGGTTTTATCCTTTTGACTTTCGATGTATTCCGCTATCCATTCCAGCACGTTTAGCTTGCCGCCCGGGGATTCTATATCCATCCTGTCAAGCTCTGCGCATGCCGTGCCGGGTTTAAAGATGCCGTCTTTTGTGCTTATCAACAGGTTAGTGGTAGCCCTGTAATTTGAGGCGGCAGCGGTGTAAATTTTCGAAGGGTCAAAAACAGAGCCGTCGCTCATCCTAAGGATTTTTATCCGCTCTCCTACTTCTTTTGTAAGGTCTACTTCATAGTCCACGCCGCAAAATTTATCGTGCAGGTAAACTTTTTTCTCGTTTCCGTATGCGATGGTTAAATCTGTTTCAAGATTCACGGTTCCGAAAAACGCGTAAGACCACTCCATCCATTGCAATAACTGTTCGCCTGTCATTTTTACGGTGTATATTGTGTTATTGTCATAAATATACATCCGTGAAATATCGCCGAGTGTAATGCTTCCTTCATAGCAATTTACAGAATAATCATTTGCACTCACGGAAACGATGTCTGCCTTTGAATACTTGCCGATAACGTTTGCTAGAAAACTAACAAGCGGTGTTGGTCTTAAAATAACTTCATGAGTTCCTTTTATTTCAGGCGGTGGAACTAACGATCCGCCTGAAAGCGTCCCTATCAACGTTTCCATAAATTTTATAATATGATCATGTGCGCCTTGTGTAATTTCATCCATCTTTGGGTCGCTGATGATTTCAATAATGTCTGTTTTAACATCGGATTCATCATACGAGCCAATTTTATTTTTAACGCTCCATCTGTCATTTTCATAGGTAGCCGTTATCAGCACTTTGCCGTAGGTGGTAAACGCTGATTTGTTTTCGGCAAATTTAACTTTATCATGAATGATATACTGATTATCTTTCGTACCGATTGCCGTATGAAAATGCGCACCCAAAAACACGTCGATTTCAGGGTTTATTTCTATTACATCTTCCGCGCCGGAACCTTCCCTGTCCAATTCATTCCGTATGTGCATATGCCCCAAAACTACTATAACGTCCGCCAAATCGTCATTCTTTAATTTGTCAATTGTCCGGCGTACAGCCGTGGCTACACTTTCCGAGGTATATCCGGCAGATTGTAACTTTGCCGCGTCCCATTTATCCACGTTAGGCGAAACCATGCCAATAAAAGCAATCCGCAATCCGGTTGAGAGCGTTTTAATTGTAAAGGCTTCAAAACCTTCAAGCAGATTACCTTTGCAGTCAAAAATATTTCCGCACAGTTTATCGCCCTTATATCCATCAAAAGCAGTAAGCAACGCAGGAATCCCATAGTTAAACTCATGATTACCGATTGCAACCATATCGTACCCAAGTGCATCATACGCCGCCAACATTGGGTGGGGCTTGAATTGCTCGTTTCCGATAAGAGAGTATGCTCCATTGCCCTGTATTATATCGCCAATGTCTGCGATAAATGTAGTTCCGCAAAATGCTTCTTTTTCGCGACGCATAAGAGGGGCTATCATTGATAGCCCCGTTTTATGCGTATTAACACCTGTGTAGTAGTTGTAATCCCTAAACGCGCAGTGTACATCACTTGTGAATAAAATTTGAAAAGTGCAGGTTTCCCCTTCTTTCGGAACGTAACTCATAAGTTTGCCCCCATTCAAATTTTAGACGGTCTTTGTATATAATTTTCCATATGGCTGATGGGTAATGTAATAAAAGATGTTTGCCAGCCGCCTATGCGAACGTTTACACCCGCGTATGGGGCAAGCAACTTACGCTTGGCGTCTTTATCCTCTATGCCGTTTGCCGCAGTAACTTTTTCGTAAATTTCCCTGTATAATTTTTCAGAGCCTATTGAAACAGTCATCATGCCGGATTTATCTGCAATAGCTTTTTTAAGCAGGTTTTTAATTATATCAACAGTTATTGTTTCGGTGTCATCAAGACAAATGTCGGTTATTACACCGCCTGCAAATCTTTCAAGCCCATAATTCTTGAGAGAACTTATCATATTAATCGCATGGCCGTAAGCCGTTCCGGGAACCGCCGAGAAGTTTGGGGCAATAGGTTCACCGCTTCGTCTGTCTGCACAGGCGGCTATGCCGCGCCCTTGCCAGTTGTATTGTTCAAATGTTCCAAGGCCTACCGTATATTTCATACTGAAATCCCCAAATTTTTTACTTAGGGAAGAACCGTAATATCCCGTAAGTCTTCTTAACGCGATAATGTTTTTCCATTCATCTTTTTTCGGTTTATCCTGATACACTTTTTTGGCAAATTCGGCGGATTTCATAACGGCGGCGTAGCAAATATCCACTATACGGCGGGTAAGCGCTGTTACTTCCGGGCTGTCTGAACCGAATTTAGGTGTATTTGTGTCAAAGTCAATTTGAATAGAGGTATAGATGTTTTGCTTCGTTTTTTGTGTTGAGTCGGAGCATTTGAAATCATAACGGAAAGCGTTAGCCACATCATCTAATCTATATTTTTTTTCGTTGAAAACCCATTTTTGAATGCCCAACAAAGTGTTTACAACATTAGGTACGCCGCCGAATATTATACCGGCCAAGTTATAATCCGCGCCTGCCCAAGCTTTATCGCGGCCTTTTTCCATACAGCCTTCAAGGAAAGCGGAAAACAGGGGAGAAGGTGCGGCATATTCATCAATCATGTAATAAAGGAACATCGAAAGTGCACTTTGATCCACGAAGAAACCAAGCTGGCTTTCGTATGCTTTCATCAGCTCTTCAAAAGATTTCGGCATTTTTACATATGGAGCAATTTTCGCACCACGGAAAAGCTCAGGGTCGGGCGAAAGTTTCGCACCTTTGTTCAAGGACGTTTCAAGTGCTGTCATGGCGTTAAACATGGTAAACGTCCAGTCGGATTTGCAATTGAGAAGAAGCTCCCAACAACCATCAACGCAGTAATCTCTTGCGAGTTCAAGCATTTTCTCCGACCGTTCGTCTGAAGGTTCATCTTTTTCTCTTTCGTTCGCGGTTTGTTGCAGAAGCGTGTCGTGCATAGCTTTTATCATTACGTCATCGTTAATAATCGAGGGATTGTTTCTCGTGTTTATGATGGACTTTGCAACTTTTTCATACAACGCATCGGGAGAATTTTCATGCAAACGAACGTATATTCCCGGAGTGGAAAGATTAACATTCTCAATCGCTTGAAGGATAAGGTAAGTGGCATCGTTGGTTGCGTCTTGCCCGTCTTCGGGTTTTACCCCTCCTACGATTATATTTTGCAGGAAGTTATTAACCCCGGCTTTTTGGTCAATATAGTATGCACTCGTTCCTAAAACAGTGGCATAATCAACGTGGTCTTGTTCCATCAGGTAGTCATTGCTTAAGTTAAGCCGCCCTGCCATTTTTATAAGGAAGCATTCCATAATTTCCAGTGCGCGGTCTTTGTCCGGTTCGTTTTCTAAATAGGTTTTCAAAACTTGATCCAACCGCCCCAGGGAAATAAAATTCATAGATGCGTGCAAGGCGATATGGAAAAACGTAATGCTTTGCATTGCTTCTTGGAATGATTCCGCGGGGTTTTCCGGGACTTTTCTGGCTATATCCATCATGATAAGAAGCTCTTGCCTTCTTTCATCTGAAATCCCGCTTTTCTGCGATTCTGTAAATGCTAAATCTGCAAACCTATTTGCGTAGTCAATTACGGATTGGCAGGATATCCTTACTCCGATGTAAAAATCTTTTTTCGTTTTGTTATTATAAATTTTACGCGATGATTCAGATTCCTGGTCGGTAATCGTGTTTACTTCAAGAGTTCCGGTTTCGCCCCTAATCGCATTTTCAAATTCCGTGAACTCGGCAATTTTAGCGTTACACTCATTTATAATGCTTTTGAGACCCTTGCTTAGAAGCTTTTCGTAATTCATGGTATTGTGCCCGAATAATGACATTGTATTTCTGTTTGTAATTGAGCCGGCACGTAATTCATCCTCTGTCATAAACTGCGGGAAAACTTTGCCAAGCCCGTTGGAACCCATAGGCAAAACACCTAATAGCAGGTCGCCGTCAAAAATTTCGGCTGTGGTGGTGGTTTTTGAGTTATTCGGATTCGTCATGGCATTCAACATAACGTCAATTGCTACGGCACGGCGCACCAACGCGGTTTTTGTTTTCATTTCCCCATCCAGCCCATATTTCGTAGGGTCAACCTCCGTAAAGAAGTCGGGGAACATGTTTTGCGTGAACCATTCGCCCGAACGGTCACCTTGGGCTTTGTCGATTAACTCATCGTAGAGTTTTCTTGCTCTTGCGGACATTTCTTGTGGTAAATTCATTTTTTTCATCCCTTCTTAATAAGTTTATTTTCTTAAAACCGTTTTTAAGCCTTTTTTTCGGAAAAATGTTTGTACATCTTCCTCACATTTTTTAATTGATGCTTCTGTGGGTTTCGGGAACGCAGTTTCTATTCCCATAGCTGTGTAGTAAACATCATATGATTGATTCCATGGATTAAGCCATATTTCAGCCGGGTTTATGATTTCTATTACGGAAAGCGATTCTTGGAGGGTGTTTTCCGTAATTCCCGGTATCAAAGGGATTGCGGGGATAATAATAGCGTTCAAGTGACTTTTGATTAGCCGGGAATTGGAAATAAGCGTTTTTGTATGTAAATTCACGCTTTTATCAGTTAAAACCCGTATCCCGAAAAGCCATACATCAACAAACGGCAGTGCGTTCATATAGCGATTGTCATCTAACAAACCCGAAGTTTCCACGCAAACATGAATGTTTTTTTCTTTACATAGCTCCAGAAACTTTGGCGTGTTTTCTTGTAATAATGCTTCGCCTCCGCTTAGTGTGATTCCGTCGCACAGCGTTATATATGGAAGAAGTTGTTCCAGTAAATTTTCCGGTGTTATATATTTTGTAGGAAATTGCAAAACACTGCTTTCGTTATACACGGAACTTTCGGGGCAAGCTTTAATACAGTTACCGCATTTAATGCATAAATTTCGATATATGATATGTTTTTCGTTTTTGAAAATATGAACATCTTGTTCACAAATCTGCTGGCATCGCATGCACATACGGCAGTTTTGTTTAAAAAAAATCAATGGTGATATTAGCGACCTTGAATGCGGCGAATGACACCATATACAATTAACGGGACAACCTTGAAAAAAAACAACAGTACGCACACCCGGTCCGTCTACGCCGGACATCGCCGAGGCCCCGAAAACCGAAACATAATTTTCGTTTTCGATATTTTTAGATTCTTTTATTATCATGTATCTGCATCGCCTTAGAATTTGAAAAATTTGTTGATTTATGTAATACTAACTTAAACAAAAAAAGTTGTAAATACTTTCTTTTAATAATACCAATCATCAATTGACCCGCGCTGCCATACCGTACCAGTATTAAAAACCTCGATTCGGGTGTAACTTGCAAAACCGCCAACATTTAAAGCAATCCTAAAGAAGCACCAAAAAGAAGCATAGATTTCGTCATATACCCAAGCAAACGGTATTTCGATGAAATTCCACCCCTGTTGTGTCAAGTCGGGGTAAAGTTCCTGCACATCGACGCCCCATTCTGCAAAAAAAGAACCATCACCGTAACTCCATCGTGATGCAAAATTGGCGGCATCCAACATTAACACAATTAACTTTTTCATATTCAACCTCCGAAGTTGATAACAAAGCAATGTGAATGTAAATTCCCCCACATCAAGTGCAGAATTTATGTAGAATATACAATAAATGGCGTAATTTATAAAAATGATTTAAGGATAAAAATTTTTTCATAACGTATTTTCTGAGGTGTTGGTTGCACCTTCAGAAACACTGCAGCTTTTTATTGTTTTTTATTTGTTGTTGTTGCCGCAAATCAAGCATATCATAGATATATCTGTTTTGCAATGCTTTTACATATTTCGCCCGAATTTGACAAAAGTGTTGAATTTATTTATTTGCGTATGTTATTATCTGTTTTTATGTGCTTCACGAAATATTTTATGCAAGGGCGGGCCTACATATGGACACTCGAAAAATACAGTGGGACGATAAACAGGATATATTGCAAATTGTGTTCCAAATTTTAAGTATTGCAAGTGGAAATATGGCTTTTCCTGTAGCAGGAATAACTACAAGAATAGTTAACCGGGTGTATAAACTTATTAATGCTCACTTATCAGCATCTTCATTAGAAGAAAAAGCGGCATTGCAGTTAAAATCGGCAATTGAAGCAGCAATGAAGAAAACTTGTGATTCTATGAATACTCATACTGCACGTGAGATGCTAAATTATTATAAAAATTCAATTTCCGCTACATCCTCAACTACACTTGACGAGCAGATTGAGTTTGCTGTTAGAGATGCAATGTCTGAACTGGATGGTCTTACAGGTAATGATATCCTTGAGATTTACGAGACATTTTATAAAAACTTGGAGTATGAGATAAGCGGAACACAGTATCAGCAGTGTTTTAATTTATATATAACGAACCAATTGAAAGATACTCAACGCTTAGTACAGGAAAATGAGCGTTTATTGAATGAACTTACAAGCAATATTAATCCATTTGTTTCTTTCTCAGATATTAGAGAGCCAAAAATTAAACGTTATCGTTTACAGCGTAATTCTTTGTATTATGATGAAGATGAATTACAACGCCATATTACGTGCATTTTTGAAAAACGCAGAGCCGTTATTAAAGGCAGACAAGGTTCCGGCAAAACAATGCGCGCCTTTCGTATTGCAGAGGAAATACTGCACGAAAATGAAGTTTCGCAGGTATTCTATCTTTCTCAGCCTGACCCTGCTCTTTCAGTTATTATGAAGCTTATTAAGTCTAATCCTGATTTTACAGCCAAGAAATATTTATGGATTATTGACGATATTCACCAAGAGCCATTATTGGAGCAAAGGCTTATGGAAGTTTCGCTTGATAATGATTATTATATATTTGTTACGCGAAATCTAAATAAAGTTAATGTAGACCCATATACCGCCAGCCCTCCTGAGGTGATGCGAATAGAAGTAAGGGAGAGTATTTTTCGGAATTGCCTTTCACTGCAAGCGGGATATGAAAATATAAGCGAGAAAAATGCGAAGTTACTCTTTAACTTGTGTGGTGGGGATTTGTTCTTAATGAATGAATTAATCTCCCTTAATTCAGATATATCTTCGATTGAAAATTTAACTCACGAAAAAATCATGGATAAAGCATATCAGCGATACTTTGTTAATCCATTGACTGATCGATTATCAAAGCAGACGCTTTGTGTATTATTTTTACTTATGATGGACTTAAAGGTACCAAACCAACTTCAAAATGATTCCTGCAAAGATGTCTTAAGCTTATTGCTTGACAGAAGCAGCGACAATGTGACAGTGACAATAGAACACGCATCTTTGGCAACATTATTATTTGTATGTATTTGCTTTAAACAAGACCGAAACATTGATTATGAAAGTGTAAATGCTTTCAAATGGGCTGTCGAAAGATTAAATTCAGATATTCCCAGTAAAACGACTATATTATTTCTTAACGTTCTTATTAGAAGTGTAGCCGGTTTTGCTCCTGCGTTACCCAACGCATTTTCAGAAACATACAAATTTCTATTTACCCCATTGGTGATTGAATCTATTCTGTCTTTCGCGCCATTTATTTCTTGTGACAATTGGCAAATCTTACTTAACTCAGAGGAAGGGAAAAGTGTATATTTATCTTCATTCAAACAATTGGCATGTTCTGATTCTTTATATAAATCCATGATTCATAATAATGTTTATAGGTTTAACTTTGTCCATGATATTTTAAATACGGATAGCATTAATAAAATGGAGAAGCATTTATTTGACGCTTTTGACATTATAAATTCTGAATTATTAGTCAGCTCTGATAGTGGTGATGAAGTGTTTTTGTTTGATTTTCTCGTCTCATTATCAGAAATAGGCTCTTGCAGTTGGATTGAGCGTATGGAAAAAAAGCAAATAATTGAGTTGCTTACAAGAAGTACACGGCATAGTTTTTTGTTTGGCAAAGTGCTGGTATCGTTACCCGAAACATCCAGCATAATGCTTCAACGCAAACTTGCTTATTCTGACTATCATGAACTTATGTCATATCTTACAATTACCTCATTTGCGCGTATACTATGTGCTGTGTCAGCTCCAGAAATTAAACAGACCTTATTTACAGCATTTAAAGAAAATTGTGATTATATAATTAATAAAACTATTGAATCAGGTGTTTCCATTAGAACACTAGGCCTTAGTTTGCGCGAAATGAAAAATGAATCACCGGAGACCCTGCAAGCTTTTGAACAATCCATTGATGTAGATGGATATTTGAAGTTGATTGAAGAGTTAGGCACTCTGCCCGTTTTTGCAAAGATACTTGAAAATTCCAGCGATTCTATGCGCAATGAGTTAGCGGCGGATATTAATAACCGACATGGTTTAGTAGATATTTTAGTCAAGCGCACTATTGAATCAGGTGCTTCCATTAGAACACTAGGCCTTAGCTTGCGCGAAATGAAAAATAAATCACCTGATGCTTTGCAAGCTTTTGAACAAGCCATTGATGTAGGTGGATATTTGAAGCTGATTGAAGCATTAGGCACTCTGCCTGTTTTTGCAAAGATACTTGAACATTCCAGCAAATCTATGCGTATTAATTTAGCGACGGCTATTAATACCCAACATAACTTAGTGGATACTTTAATCAAGCGCACTATCGAGTCAGGTGCTTCTATCAGAACACTAGGCCTTAGTTTGCGCGATATGAAAAATGAATCATCGGAGGCTCTGCAAGTTTTTGAACAAGCCATTGATGTCGGTGGATATTTGAAGTTGATTGAAGAATTAGGCACTCTGCCAGATTTTGCAAGGATACTTCAACATTCCAGCGAATCTATGCGCATTAAATTAGCGACTGCTATTAATAACCGACATGATTTAGTAGATACCTTAGTCAAGCGCACTATTGAATCAGGCACTTCCATTGGAACACTAAGCTTTAGTTTGCGCATCATGAAAAATGAATCATCGGAGACTCTGCAAGCTTTTGAACAAGCTATCGACGTCGGTGGATATTTGAAGTTGGTTAAATCGTTAGGCAATCTGCCTGTTTTTGCGCTGATACTTCAATATTCCAGCAAGTCTATGAGCACTAAAATATTGTCATTTATCAATACAAGACAGGACTTGGTAGATACTTTAGTCAAGCGTACTATTGAAAATGGTGTTTCTATCAATAGTCTGTATTCTTCATTACGTGCCATGAAAAAAGAATCTTCTAAGATATTACGTTCTTTTGAACAAGCTATTGGAGTAGAAAGGTACATGTCTCTCTTTAGTGAAGGCAAAATTACTGTAATTGGTATTCTAAAGATTCTGGCATATTCGTCTATTTCTGTCTCATTAGTGAATGCTTTTTATGATAATCTTAGCATTATGGAGTGTGCCCATGACAAAATAGAAAAAGTCGGATGCAATTATTTGGAAGGTTTTTCTGAAATTATGAGCCATGCGCATAGTCCGGAGCATAATATGCCTTTTTATGAATTGTGTGATGATACGATTAATTGTCATCGTTGGTTATATTATTTCCGTCATGGTGCAACGATAGATGAATTTATTGCCATCATGCAATATATACCTATTGACCGCATTGTGGAAATTGAACAACTTATTTTTGAGGAAAATAATTTACCCCTTAATGAAATGGTAGAAGTACAAGCACTACGCAAAAAACCCGGTAAGAGTATCCCGGCTAATGTTCTGTATAAAGCGAATATGAGGTTAAAACGATTTGCGCCAGAGCTGTATTCGGTTATAAAAAATATGCAGATGTAGTAGGCTTTACCATAAAACAAGGGCTTGGTTAAAAGCCACAAACTATTAAGCGCATAGGCGGTGCACCACAAAATATATTCGATTATTGAACAATAATTACAATCATGTTACAATAAGTTCGAAGCTTATTTGATGAGGAGGCCGCAAATGAATCAGATAAGGAAAGGCTTGTTTCTTGATGATTTTGAGGCCGAGGCTAAAATACATATAGAAAAAATTGAGTCTGCATTCTTGTCGGGCAATTTTTCGGACAATCCTATTTTAATTGACAATGTTTTTCGTGCCGCGCACAGCCTTAAAGGTACGGCGGCTTTCTTTTCGCTTAAAAAAATTGTTGATGTTGCGCATGAGCTTGAAAGTGTTTTTTCGCATGTTAAAGACAGAGATTTAAAAATCAACGATGATATTATTGACATTGTGCTTCAAAGTGTGGATTGCTTGAATGATTTAATAATTCATATTAAAAACGACGAAGAGGTTGACGCGGAACAGCTTATCGAAGTTCTAAAAAAATATTCAGGCAGTTCAAAGCGTGACGAGAATGCTTTACCGTTTGATTTTAAAGATATTGAAATTGAAAATTTCCTTAAAAACGCGGAGCGTTACGGGCATAAAATTTATTATGTAAAAGTAGATTCCGAAACAAAAAAACAAACGGAAGATATAATTAATAATATTTTATCGGTAAGCACATTCGTTGAGGCCGTGATGGGCAATGAATCCGTTAAATATTATCAAACGGAGGCCGTTACTGAAAAAATCTTATATACTTTCGCAAAAAACAAAACAACGGAGCTTCTTGTTACCGGTGTATTGGAGTTCGAACTTTTCGCCGCAGCAATTGAAATTGACAAAAGAAACATACAATTTTTACATAATAAAGAAATTTACCCGGCGGTAAAAAAAATAAAAACCAAGAAGGTATACAAAAAAATTTCCGACGACGAAAGCGATACATCCATACGGCTTGATATTTCTGTGATTAACGGGCTTATGGATTTGGCAAACGAAATGATTTTAACACGTAATCAACTTTTTTCCACGGTGTCGGATTATACAAAATCCATAACGGGTCTTGCCCCTGTTTTATATGATGTAAGCCGCCTTACAACAGAAATTCAAGAAAAAATAATGTTTACGCGAATGCAACCGATAAGCATAATTTTTAACAAATTCCCGCGAATTATTTATAACACAGCAAAAATTCTAGGCAAGGAAATCGGCGTTGAAATTTTGCGTGACGACCTTACTCTTGATAAATATATATTGGAAACACTGACCGACCCAATTACTCAAATTGTAAAAAACGCCGCCGACCACGGTTTGGAAAACAAAGAACGCCGTGACGCGTTGGGTAAAACAAGAAAAGGGCTAATCACATTAAATGCCTTTATGCGCGACGGTTCCGCGATTATCGAAGTAACCGACGACGGCGCGGGCATAGATAAAATCGCGTTAAAGCAAAAAGCTATCGAAAAAGGAATCGCGACGCAAGAAGAAATTTCATCAATGTCTCAAAATGAAATTTTCGATTTAATTTTTGAGGCGGGAGTTTCTACATCTGCGAATGTTACAAATCTTTCCGGGCGCGGTTTCGGAATGAATATCGTTAAAACAAATATCGAAAAGCTTGGCGGTTCAGTTGAAATAGAATCTAAAACAAACAAAGGTACAACCGTGAGAATCAAAATGCCGCTTATTCTGTCGGTTATAAGAACGCTGATTGTTACGATAGACAACATTCCCTATGCCGTTCACGACTCAAACGTAGAGCGAATGGTTCGAATAGATAACAACGAAAAACGCATTGAAATAATAAATAAATCGCTCGTGCTTTTTTTAAATAAAAGAATTATTCCGATTATTACAATGGCGGAAATAGAAGCAAAAGTAAAAGGGTTAAAGCCCGATTCCGCCGAAACACTTTTGGAAAAAAGCCGCAGTGGGGCGGGAATTATAAAATGTCTTGTCCTGAAAGCGGACGGAAAGAATTTTGCCGTTTTAATTGACGATGCCGTGGACACGGAACAAATTTTAGTAAAACCCGTGCCAGCGTTTTTGCAGAATTGCCCGTGTTATTCAAATGTGACGGTGCTTGGCGACGGACGCGCCGTAATGATTTTAGACGCGGAAGGAATCATGCGTTACATGAATCTTGATGCTGTTGAAAAAACCGTTGTCGAAAAAACTATTAAAAAGAATAAACAAAAGATTATTCTTTTCACCTGCTCGGGTTCAGAGCATTTTGCAATTGACGCAGGGTGTGTTTCAAGAATTGAAACGATTAACCCCGGTGCAATTCAAAAAGTGGGCGAAAATCTTTTCACAACGGTTTGGGAAAAAACTTTTCAATTAATTCGTCCCGAAGATTTTGCAAGTATTAAAAAAGAAGATTACAATGAGAAAAAACTTTTCATGATTACGTTTAAAAAAAGCAAACTTGGTTTGCTGGTTAAAAAAGTGATTGACATGACCGAAGGAATGTTCGCGCTTGACCGCGAGCAGATTTATACCGATTATATATTAGGGACAAGTATAATAAATGAAAAAATTGTAATTTTTCTAAACCACGAATCAATCACGGACTGCGTTTTAAAAACGAAAGGGGAACGCAATGAAAGGGTTAAGTTTTCTCGTAGACGGAGAGTTCTTCGCCGCAGATGTAACACGCGTTCAAAAAGTCGTAAGAAAAATGTTAATCACGCCGGTTCCCACCGCTCAAAACGCAATCGTCGGCATAACTAATTTAAAAGGCAAGGTTGTAACGGTTTTTAATCTTAACGAATTGCTTGGGCGTGAAAAAAATTCAAATTCCGAAACAACAAACGCGATTATTTTCAAATCGTCGGACGGCGAAGACCAAATGGGTTTGCTAATTGACAAAACAGGTGCGTTGGTTGATATAGACGACAAAAATATCCGCACACTTGCAACAGGCACGGAAGAAAGTTTTTGCATTTCGGGCATTGCGGAATCGTGGGACAAACTTTACAGAATAATTGATATAGATTCCATAATTAACAAGTACAACCGAAAGGTGCGATTACAATGAAATTATTAAGAAACATGAAAATGAGAACACAGCTTTTTTGGGCATTTGCGATTATTGCAGTTTCAATTTTACTGATTTTGGGTGTTTCTTGGACTTATTCCAGGCTAACTGTACGAAAAAGCGGAGAAGTAATAGAAGTAATCGTTAAACCGCTTGAATTTTTAATGCAGGCGAAGGAATTAGTAAACGACATTAGGGATATAGAGGTAATAATTCATAGCGGAGTTGACCCTCACAGGCAATCAATATTGCTTCAGGATATGTTAAACGGCGCGGAACAAGTAGATATATTGGTAACAATGTTCAATGAAATCGAAGTACCCGACACCATTGCATCCGACGGAGGGCGCGAAAAATATTACGAATACAGAAATTATATGAATGCTTACAAAGCAGAACTAAACAATTACATCCGGGGAACAAATAATGAAAACATAATTGATTTCATTGAAAGGGTTTCGTTAATTTCAGAAAACATTTCAAGAAAAATGATTGACTTAAACGGAGCCAGAATTCAGTTGACAAGGGACTATATGGAGCTTGCTTATGATGACTCAAGAAATGCCCGAAACCTGTTTTCTGTTTTCTCGGCTGTTGCGATTTTTGCAACCGTGTTTTTTGGAATATTCTTTTCGTTATCATTTAGCAAGCCTATTTTGATATGTGCAGACGCAATGAAAATTGCGTCGGAAGGCGATTTAACCGTTCGGTTGCCTTCCGATTACGGCGCGGAAACGGGTCAGCTTTTTGATGCTTGCAATAAGCTTTTGGAATACGAGGATATTTCCGCCGCACAAATTACAATAGCGGTTACATTGTTGCGTGAAACAGCACTTAAAATGTTTGCCGTTTCAACAAATATGGCGGAAAACAGTAAAGGCTTAAACGGTCAAGCTTCTCTTGTAAGCACAACAACAGAGGAACTTTCGGCGGGAATGACCCAATCATCAAACGCTCTTTCAACCGCAAGTTCTCATATTAGCGCGGTGGCGTCTTCAATTGAAGAAATAAATACCACTTTAAGCACGGTAGCTTCAGCCGCAAAAAACACAAGCGCGATGGCGGAAGAATCCAGCTCGCTTGTGGATAATATTCAAAAAAGCATAGAAAGAGCAAGCGGCTCGGTAAATATTGTAACAGAGGTATTCAACAATCTTGCTGAAAGCATCACTGAAATAGATAAAGTAAATTTAATATTAAACGAAAACAGCAATGCCGCTCAAAACAGCGTATCTGTCGCAAATAACAAAGCTCAAAATACCAATGAAATAATACTTCGTTTGGAAGATTCAAGCAAGCAAATAGGAAAAATTGTAAATGTTATATCCGACATTGCAGACCAAACAAATATGCTTGCCTTAAACGCGGCGATTGAAGCGGCGGGTGCGGGCGAAGCAGGCAAAGGCTTTATGGTAGTTGCAAACGAAGTAAAAGAACTCGCGAAGCAAACAACGGATGCCACGGGAGAAATAGCCGACAGAATAGAAAATATGCAAATGAGCATGACTGAGGCGGTAAACGCGGTTTCGGAAATAACCGAGACGATAAACGGATTAATGAAATATGTTAATACATTGGCTCACGAACTAAGTTCGCAAAGAAGCGGAAGTGAACAAATAACCCGTGAAACCGCCGACGCCGTAAAACAAATGAATGAAATACATTCCGAAATAAACAGAGTTTCCGATAACGCGCAATCGGTAACAAATGCGGTTGCGGATGCTTCAAAGAGCATTAACGAAATTGCAAAGTCAACGGCGGAGCTTGTGAACGGAACGCAGGAAATCTCTATGAACTCGGAGCGCGCGTCCAACAATATCGGTGAAATAAGCCGCACGGCAATTGAAATGACCGCAGGCATTGTCGGTATCACAAAAAATATTCACAAAATTGATGAAGAAACCGAAACCGTACAAAGAAACGCGGACACTTCAAAAAATTCCAGCGAGGAATTACTTAACATCGCAAACGATTTGGATGCTCTTGTTACAAGATATAAAACGAACTAATGAAAAACATTAATGTTTTAATAGCCGAAAGCTCGCCGCTTTACAAAAAAATGTTTACGCAGGCAGTTTTGGAAATTAACAAAGATGCCTCTGTTTTTTTCGCCGAAGATACGAATAAAACGATTGGGCTTATAGTGCGTAAGGATTTAAATATTCTAATCGTTAACGCGGAACTTTTAGATACGGATTTAACAAGAATTTTAAATTCCGTTGCAAGAACTACAAAAGCTTTTATACTTATAACAACGCGGCCTTCAAAAATAGTAGTTGGTGAACAAAATTTAATCCCCTCCGCAGAATATATGCGTAAACCGATTTACGAAAGTTATGCGGAAAATTTTTCACAAATAAAATACAGAATGGCCGACGTAATTAAAAAAGCAATTGCAAATACGCGTTTCATAAATGAAATTAAAAAGCAGCCGGTAATTCGCCAAAAAATCGCAGAAAATTTCCGTCCGGAAATTGTTTTAATTGCGTCGTCCACGGGTGGCCCCAAAGCCCTTGAAATAATTTTAACAAAGCTTTCGGAAAATTTTCCCGTACCTATCTTAATTGTTCAACACATAACACCTCAATTCACGGAAACATTGGCAAAACGTTTGAATCATATTTCCCGTTTAAACGTGAAAGTGGCTGAAGAAGGCGAAATAATAACATCGGGAACGGTTTATTTGGCACCCGGCGCGATTCATATGAGAATTAATAAAAATAATAAAGTCCGCCTTGACAACTCGCCCGCAATCAACGGAGTACGCCCGGCGGCAGAAATTCTTTTTGAATCCGTGGCGGAAGATTTTCGCGGCGAATGCGTTTTGGTCGTAATTTTAACGGGAATGGGTAGCGACGGCACAGACGGAATTGTAAAATTAAAAGAAAGTAAAAAGTGTTTTTGCATAACCCAAAGCGAAGAAACTTGCATTGTTTACGGAATGCCCCGTACGGTGGTTGAAAAAGATTTGTCGGACAAAATTGTTGATATAGAAAAAATCTCATCAGAGATAGAGGGTTTTGAATATGTATCTTAATCCGGTGCAAGCAACTATAAATGAATATGAATTTAAGCTTTTTCAGAACTATATTAATAAAATCAGCGGAATTATTATTCCGCCAGAAAAAGCGTATCTGATTGAGTCAAAACTTTCAAAGCTCATGATGGATTCGGGAGCCGAAAATTTCGGTGACTTTTATGATTATATAATTTCAAACACAGACCCCGGTATTGCGCAAAAAATAATTAATGTAATTGCAATAAACGAAACCATGTGGTTTCGCGATTCCATGCCGTGGGCGGTGCTTGAAAAAATTTATCTGCCCACGCTTGTGGATGAGATTGTTTCGGGAAGAAAAATTAAGGCAAGAATTTGGTGTTCTGCGGTTTCCACGGGACAAGAAGTGTATTCTGCAATAATATGCATCAACGAGTATCTGAAAAAAAATCCGACACGCGGAGTAAGTTTAGCTAATTTTGAATTTTTTGCCACAGATATTTCAACGCATGTAATTGATATAGCCCAAAAAGGAAAATACGACAGAATCAGCATATCGAGGGGATTAAGTGAAGATTTCAGAGAGAAATATTTCCGTTACACGGAAGCGGCATGGGAAATTTCTCCTGAAATAAAGAACAAAGCAAAGTTCCAACGCTTCGACCTTCGCGAAGGTTATGACGCCTTCGGAACATTTGATATTATATTTTGCAGATATGTTTTAATTTATTTCACGGATAAGCTTAAAAAAGAAATAATAGGTAAGTTGTATAATTCATTATCGGACGAAGGTTTAATTTTCACAGGAAACTATGTTTTATACGATATGTTCAAAGATCGTTTTGATTCAAAACCATATAATAATTCAACTTATTTTTCCAAAAGGAAGGTGACAAAATGAAATTGCTTGTAGTTGACGATTCCTCCGTTATAAGAAAAATAGTAAAAACCGCCGCCGATATGCTTCAATTTGAGACAGTAGAAGCGGAAGACGGAGTTGAAGCTCTTGAAATTCTTGAAAAATCATACGAGGAAATTGATTTAATTCTTCTGGATTGGAACATGCCCGAAAAAAGTGGCTTCGATGTGCTTGTTGGATTAAAAAACAACGGGAAATTCAAAAACATTCCCGTAATGATGATTACATCAGAAGGACAGCGCAGCAGTATCATTTCCGCAATTCGCGCCGGTGCCTCAAATTATTTGGTAAAACCATTTACTGTTGAAGAATTGGAAGAAAAAATTAATGAATCCATTGGAAAAGGGGCAGGTAATTAATGGATATTGATAAGCAACTCGGTCGTGTCTTTGCCGACGCGTTGTTGGAAATACTCTCCGTGACGGCGGGTTTTTACCACACGGTTTTGTCCGATGAAAGAGATAATGATTTCGATGAAATGACCGGTTTTATGCAATTGAAAGGTAAAAAAATCGGAATGTTTTTTGTTTCGGCAAAAGAAGCCGACGTAAAAGTTTTATGCTCGTGCATGACGGGCATTCCCCAGGACGAATTAACTCGCGAAGACGTTGAAGATTCTTTGTGCGAAATCATGAACATGACCGCGGGAAACGCAAAGCTTCGCCTTGGCAACAGCGAATATGTATACGAACTTACTCCGCCGGTTTTAATAAGCGGCACAAACATGGCCATTTCAACAAAAAAAAGGACCCATGTTATTTCCAGAAAAGTTGGCAATGATGAAATGATAATTAAGATTAAAGTTGTGTATTAATCGTGGAACGGGGGTTCGTAAAAATTTTATTGGATGCGGTGCCTTTGCCTTGCATTCTTTGGAAAAAAGAAAAGGTTTTTTTGGGCTGCAACGAAAAAACTTACGAACTTTTTAATACAAAAAATGAAAAAGAATTATTAAATTTGATGCCGAAATATCAGCCCGACGGCAGAAGATCAACGGAAGCATTTGAAGATTATTTTCAGGAAGCACTTAGTCTGGGGCAAGCTGGATTTGAATGGATGTACCGTTTATCCACAAGAGAACCTGTGCCGGCGGAAGTAACTTTAAAACGCGTTTATTTTCGCGGTAAAACTTTTATTGCGGAACACATCAGAGATATGCGTGGACAGCGGCCTATTTTGACTGAGATTAAACGCTGCGAAAGTCTTTTGCAGGCGGTTAATCAGGCGGCGGCTGTTCTTTTGGATATTGAAGACGAAAATATTGAGAAAAATCTGTATAGCTGCATGAGTATGATGGCGCGGACAGTAGGTGCAAACAGGGTTTACATATGGAAGAATTATTCAAATGAGGGCGAACTGTACGCAACCCAACTTTTTGAATGGTCGGAAGATTACAATTTATTTAGCGAACGTGAAAATATATCTTACAAAGATTTAGCGGGCTGGAATGAGGTTCTGTCCAAAGGATATTGCATAAACGGCAAAACACGCGATTTTTCTCACGAATCAAAAAAATTTTTACCCAATGTGCTTTCTGTTTTTGTCGCCCCTGTTTTCGTTCAAGAAGAATTTTGGGGGGTGGTTGGTTTCGACGATTGCCACAGAGAAAGAGTTTTTTCCGAAAATGAATCATTTTTTCTTCGTACCGGGTGCTTGTTAATAGGAAATGCTTTTTTGCGTAATCAGATGACTCTCAGTTTAAAAAAAGCAATCGAAGAAGCGAACGCCGCAAGCATTGTAAAATCCGAATTTTTGGCGCATATGAGCCACGAAATCCGCACCCCCATGAACAGTATAATCGGCTTTTCCGAGCTCGCGCAAAACACCGATAACCCACCCGGCACAAATGAATATTTAGGAAAAATTCTGCAAAACTCCGAATGGCTTTTGCAAATTATCAACGATATTTTAGACGTTTCAAAAATTGAATCGGGCAAAATGGATATTGAAAATATTTCTTTCGATTTGCAAGAAATTTTCGATTCCTGCGAAACGCTTGTTATGCCTAAGGCAATGGAAAAATCTTTGCTTTTGCATTTCTATATTGAACCGTCCGGCGTAAAAAATTTATTCGGCGACCCAACAAGGCTTCTTCAAATTCTTGTAAATCTGCTTTCAAATGCCGTGAAGTTCACAAACGAAGGCACCATAGAAATGCTGGCAACCATAAAAAATATAAAAGAGAAAAGCGTCACCATGTACTTTGAAGTTAAAGACAGCGGTATCGGTATTTCCCCCGAACACTTAAAAATAATTTTTGAGCCGTTTACACAAGCAGAGTCGGGCATGACACGAAAATTCGGCGGCACCGGGCTTGGGCTTGCCATCACAAAAGATTTGATTGAACTTATGGGCGGCGTTCTTCACGTTGAAAGCAAACAGGGCGAGGGCAGTAAATTCAGCTTCGAGCTTACTTTCGGCAAAGAAGAAAAAGTAGCTGCCCCGGCGAAAAAAGTTATTTTTAATCAAATTGAAAAACCGGCTTTTGAAGGCGAAATTTTAATCTGCGAAGACAATGAAATGAATCAGATAGTTATTATCGAACATTTAAAGCGTGTAGGATTAAAAACTGTCGTTGCTCACAATGGTAAAGAGGGCGTAGACTTGGTAAAAGCCCGCATGCTGAACAACGAAAAACAGTTTGATTTAATTTTCATGGACATCCACATGCCCGTGATGGACGGAATGGAAGCGGCTTCTGAAATAATCGCGCTTGGGACAAACACCCCAATAGTGGCAATGACAGCAAATGTAATGAAAGAAGACAGAGCTATGTACATGTCAGTAGGAATGAAAGAATGCATGGGCAAGCCCTTCACAACGCAGGAATTATGGAAATGCTTAACGAAGCATTTAAATTCCCGAGAAATAAAAAAAGATTCAATTGAAGATCACGAATTGCATCAAAAATGTATAGATATTTTTGTGAGAGACAACAAAGGAATATTCGGCAAAATAACAGACGCCATCAGCGCGCAGGACTACACATTGGCACATAGATTGGCGCATACATTAAAATGCAACGCGGGACAGATTAATAAAAAAGCCTTGATGCGCGTGGCAACCGAAGTTGAGAGAAATTTAGCGGCAGGTAAAAACCTTGTAACACCCCATCAACTGGAAGCCCTTAAAACAGAACTTGAAGCGGTACTTACGGAATTAATGCCGCTGGTTAGCGAACCGCCTAAAACCCCGGTAAAACCGTTAGATTCCGCCAAGGTCAAAGAATTACTTTCTCAACTAAAAAATTTACTACAAGACAACGATTCTGAATGTTTAAAGCTTGTTAATGAGCTTAGTTTAATCCCCGATAGCGAAAATTTAATCCAACACATAGAAACCTTTGATTTTGAAGCCGCGTTAACTGAACTTTTAGAACTTTATTAAGTGTACAGCAATTTGGCGACCAAGACCCAACTATAGATTTTGTAAATCCCACAATCAGTATTCCGAATGGTGAGAGTCTTATTGTATTTCAATAATCAGCGCGAAATCACTTGCTTTTATCTTTATAATAATAAAAATGGTCACAGCAGTCATGTCCTTGCATAAGTGTTTTTGTCATCTTTAAGCCGATGTTCGGATTAAATCCTTCGGCTATATATTTATCCGTTTCGCAAAACATATAAAATGCCTCTTCCGTAATTCCACAATATTTAGCTAAATCATAGAGAGGGCAGCAAGTGCATTTCATTTGGAATCCGGCTACTGTTTCTTCAATTTCATATTCCCAGCCTTCCGAACGCAATGGTTCCCACAAATTTTTTATCAGAGTTTCAATAGAATTGCTTTCATTTTTTTCGGCTATACCCTTCCATTCTGAAAAAGCACACTCGCCTTTTTGATGTGTAACTACTTGATATGCTTCTTCACCGAACCGTTCCCTAAAAGCTCTTATTAATTTTGCCATTTCCGTAAAGTGATGCATACGAAATTTTTGTTCATCTGTCAATTCATTAGACATTGTAACCCCCATACAAATTTTCTTCAACAATATCAGAAACTGCAATTATCGTAAATATCCAAATTTCAAAGGGACATTATACTTTTCTATATCTTCATTGCGGCTAATCGGAAACGGACACTTCATAACAGAGGTGTCCGTTTTTCAAGTTTCTGAAAGCCTTAACAAATGAACTTCTATTCTCACCAGTAATTATAATAATACTTATAGCTATTAAAATATGAACTTATTGTGCGTTCGCGAATATGCTTGTACAAGCGGCATAAATGCCAAGAATTCTTCATACCGTGAACCCTGTGGAGTGAAACGTCACTTGCACCGCCGCGCGCTTGACGATTAACTTTATCGTTGGTCTAATATCACATCATGCCCCACCAGCCATCTTGCGAGCAGTGTAACGTGACCTACTCCTATATTTCCATCCCCGTAAAAATCCGCGGCATAAGCACATATTTTGATATTATTGTCAATGAGGTGACGGGCAAGCCATGTTGCATCAAGAGAAGTTACTCTGCCGTCGCCGTTGATGTCGCCAAGAATGCAATCACCAACACAAACGGTGCAGATATATTCTTGACTTCGCGGGCCATCGCCGCTGTAGCGCGGGCGAAGCCGCCGCCATTCAGTGTCGCTTAGTTCTACATATCTGACTGATTTAAAGTCAGCGGCGTTGTTATGCGTATTTTTGAAATTATCTCTGATTGTTCCTTGTGAGCGGGATATCCGTGTTGTTGCCTCGAAAAAATTATCAGACCTGTCTCGGGGCGGGCCGCTGTTGATTGCGCCTACAATGTCTATGACCTTGTTCCAATCGTTGCCGGTGATAAACATTGGTAGTTGATTTTGGTCGTTAACAAGCGCAACAGAAATGCCACGGTTTGCGAAATTATAATTTGTTGCGATATCCCAATTTTGAATAACGCGATGCCCCGTCAAGTTACTGCCGCCGAATGTACTTACTATTAGGAAAGATGAATCCGGTTCAATGTATCCGGAAAGCGGGATTACATCCCAATTTACCTGCGACGGAGCAACTGTTGTGTTTGAGCCGAGGTCTGCGGGGCTTTGAACCTGAACAGAATAATTTCCAAGATAAATGCGTGAATCCGTTGGGTTGAAAAGCTCGACAAAGCTGTGAGAAACCGCGTTTGCGCCTGTGTTTCCGCCGACATATAGATGATTAATCATTACATAAGGCGTAATCTCTTGCGTCGGGGCGAAATTTGCCGTTACATGAGAAGGCGCAAGGCTTGTCGGGGTGATTATTATTTGATTGACCGGTAAAACCTCGTAGGTTGCGCCACTGCTGGGACACACATCGAAGCCCGTAAAAACATAACCGGGAAACGGCACCGCCGTAACGATAATCGGCATATTCATAATATATCTCGCGGAAAATAAATCTGTGGAGAACCCATGCTCACCGAAGCGTTCAAATAAGTCCGGACGAATTTGCGCACCGGCTATATCGAAGAAGCCCATACTACTGTCGGTTTCCCATCTAATAAGTCCTTGATTGGTACTAAGACCTAAATGGTCGCTGATATGCCTGATTGAGTAATCCGCTCGGCGGTTTAAAAAGTTACGCACTACCGCAATTTCTCCGGACCACGATGAAGCCGAGGGAACGTGTTCTCTCCAGCGGTAAGAATCCCTTGCAATATACGGCGCGCGTTCCGTAACCATGCTGTTAAGAATGGCTTCTTGACGCGCCGGGTGGAAAACCGTGCCTGTGTAAGTGGAATATCGCGCCGCGAAGGTTTCCCGGAATTCCGGCTGTACAAACAATCCGTTGATAAATTCGATTGCCCAGTGTTGTCTGCGCCAATCGTTTTGGGGGTCAAAAGTTGTGAAATCCGTTAGCATGTTTGTGTTATATTCCAAACCCATTCGTCCCATTGTAATATCGAAATCCTGCACAATAAAACGCCATTTTCCATCGCCACCGTGAACACCGGGTACAACTTCAGTTGTTCTCCAAAATTCAAAATTATTTGTAATCCAGTCCCAATTTGAAAAATGGTAGCCGATTATAATGTAGTCGATTAAATCATCAAGGCATACATATTTTTGGAAATCTTCAAAACTGTTTTGTTGAAGCAAGCGTGCAACTTCCCAAGCGTTGCCCCAATGCTGACCGGGCGCGTCGGTACTCATTTCGATAATTCCGCGCGGCAAGCCGAAATGCGCTGCAAACAAACTCGGATTTCGATGCGTGCGTAAACAGGACATTCCCCAAAATTCGCCATTAACAAAAACCGCGCCATAAGTTGCATTTTGAATTGTAGGACGAAGTGGCTCGCTTATTAAATTTGCAAGCGAATCACGAATAGTTGAGCTGTACGGGTCTGATTGTCTAGCACCAAAATGCCTGAACCTATCAATGGGTGTTGTTGGGTCGTAGAAATGCCGCATTGTGTTGGGAATAAGGCCGGGCATATTACGCACATCGCTGTCACTGCCTTGATTGAAATTAAATCGTAAAGATTTTTTCGGGCGTTCTCTGGATGATTGCCCCGACACCCACGCATTTGCGGCTTGCGAAAACATAAATTCACCGCCGGGGTAAAACATTTCTACATTAACAATTTGTCTGGGGCTTTCTGTCATAGGGTATGGTCTGAACCAAGCCCGGTACAAGCCGTGTACCGGATTTGCGAAAAGGTCAGGCTCCACGGCAACGGAAACCACCTGAACATCACCGAAACGGCGTATGCCGTCCGGGGCGTGATGGTCTACAAAAAACGAATGCGTAATCGTTTTCGAACCGTGACAATCCGGGTCATTCGCAAACGCCCGTGCCCGTATAACCATTGCATTGTAATAAAAATTCGGCATAAAGTGCGTATTGTGGTTTGAGCCGCCCCACGGCAAATGTGTTATGGCGGTTGCCGACATCGGATTGTTTTGTAAAGTCGGCTCGGGGGAATAAATATGAATCGGTGCGGTGAACTCCGGTGAATTTCTTGTGGGAATACTACCGTCAGTTGTAAAACGAATGACGGTATCCTCTTCGGCTGTTAATGTTAAATTAAACGGCGCGGAAAAGAAACCTGCCGTGTGTGAAAAATTCGGTGGCTCGGGCGGCTCAGGAGGCGGCGTAACAATTATTTCCGGCGGACGCGAAGCAAGAATTCCCGTTACATAGAAATCTCTGCCCGCTTGCGACCCGCTTGCCAACCTAATTCGCATATTACCGGTCGGCGCGAAAATTGTGCCCACGGGAAGCATAAAAATATGCGTTTGCCCCGGTTGCAACTGAACCGCGTTACCACCGGATACTGTTTGGAAATTTTCCGGGCCGGGCCACTGCTGACCGATATTATGCGCGACCTCAATTCCCGTTACAACGCCATCTGCGGGGGCGGTAACCGCAATTTGCATTACGTCTCCCGCGATTAAACCCCAGTCTTCCAAAACAAAGTCTATGCCGGTTCTCCATGTTTCAGCAGGGTTCCCTTGCACGAGAATTACATCGTTTACAATACCTTGCGCATTATTTCCTACGCCCCACCAAGACAGGTTTTCAAAATGATTATCCGCCGTTAAAGGCCAAAGTGTCGTATGACCGTCGGGCGCAGTTAAATTCGCAGGCTGAGAAAACGGTTCCATCTCCACAAGAAACGGTAATTCTTCTTCCGCCAGCACAAAACCGCTCATTAGCACACTAAGCAATATTATAAAAAATAATTTGCGGTGTTTCGTCATTTAAACACCTCCTGAGGTCACGGGCCGTTGACCATATGATGGCTCACATCATGGCCGACAAGCCACCGTGAAAGTAAAGTTAATGTAAAGGACCTTATACCTTTGCCGTCTAAATCTGCGACTTCACTGTCAATCGCAACGTATTGGCCAATCAGCCATCTTGCAAGCAAGGTTGCATCTGCGCTGGTTATTCGTCCGTCGCCGTCAATATCCCCCAGAAGGAATTCTCTTACCGTAACACCGCCGCTTGAAATTACAAAATCCGTTAATTCTACTTTGTTTTCATCGGTTGGGAATTCGTAACCGTGATAAGATTCAAACACGGCGGTTATCGGCTTGAAACCGCGCTGCGCATTTGGGTTAACCATAAATGTCAGAGTTAAGACAGGCCCTTCTGAGTAGAAATTTTCGTTGCCGGCTATCCAGCCTAAATAGATACCGTGCTGGTCATCTTCAAGACCGGGGAACTGCCTGCCTTCCAACAGCGTCGGATGACTTTCATAACTTACTAACGTCAAGTCGTCAGGGAAGTCAACGCTGAACACCATATTCGCAAACCCCGGATTATTGTCTACCCGGAATTGTACCGTTACTTCTTCGCCGCGGTCTGCGAATTCATTTGAAATTGACATCGTAGGCGTAGTAGAATTCACCGCTCTGCGTGCGTGTATTCCCAATGTAACTTCCCGTGTCGCGCTCTGACCCGCGCCGTTGCTTGCAACAACAGTGAAAGTGAACTCATCCGAGAAAATCGGTACGCCGGATAACGTGCCGTCCGCGTCAAGAGTTAACCCCGGAGGCAAATTGCTGCCTTCCGCAACCGACCATGTTGGCGGAGGCGTTCCGCTTGCCTCGAAACGGAAACTATACGGTCGCCCGTCCACAGCGTCCGGCGGTTCATACACCGTTATTACAGGCGCGGTTCCGGTTGAAAATATTTGTAATGTTATTTCTTTGCTGTCGCTTCCGTTCGGAGTTTCAGCGGTTACGGTAAACGTGGATTCTCCGACCGTTGTTGGAATGCCGGTAAGCAAACCGCTTTCGCTGAGAGTTAACCCCGGCGGCAATGCGCCTGCATAAGCCCACGTAGGCACGGGAAGCCCCGTTGCCTCGAATTGGAAGTCGTATTGAAAATTCATCACCCAGCTGGGTGCGTCGTATTTCATTATTACAGGCAATACATGGAAGTTGGTTACATCAATTGCCCCTGTTGTTGCAACGGTTCCGGGAAGAATTGTACCAAGGGTTAATGCCCATTCAAATTGATTTACAGCACCGGGTGCTGAGTTGAAACTCGTTCCGGCTAACGCCCAATTAATCGGCAAGCTTATGGTTGTATGGTTAGTTAAAGTAACGCTTGCCGTGGCAGGAAGAGCATTTAAAACCGTACCCATGTTTGCGGATTGCGCTTGTGTCAATGTGGGGGCAACGGGTGCGATTACACTTTGCAATGTAGAGGGCTCTGGCGTTGGCGTAGGAGTTGGTGATGGTGTAGGGGTTGGAGTGGGCGTTGGAGTGGGCGTTGGAGTAGGAGTTGGTGACGGTGTAGGGGTTGGAGTGGGAGTGGGAGTTGGTGTTGGCGTGGGAGTAGGTGTAGGGGTTGGCGTAGGTGTCGGGGTTGGAGTTGGTCCGGGGAAATTTCCGGAAAGTAAATCGAAAATTGAAACGCCGCCTACAGTAATGCCGGTGACGATGTAATTAAAATTCTGACCGGAAGCCGAACCTAAGAATGGAAAATTAGCATTCGCCCAATCCGGCACGTCAATTTCATTGGCAAAGGGAACGTTTATGGCGAATGCGCCGCCTGCTCCAACAGTCCCGCTCACTCCCGCGCCCTGTAAATCCATGCGCCCTGTGGTCACGCCCGAGGCATTCCCGGTAATCACGATGTCAGATGAACCGCCGCGCAATTCGCGAAGCCCCAAAATGTCAATCATCAAGCCGTTATTATGGTCATGCTCGCCCGTGCCGCGATTTGTCACATTTAATCCGTCCACGGTGGGGGTAACAGTCGCGTTCCTTGCGGAAAAATATGGCGAAGCCCATACAGGCACCCACGGGTTATCAGAGTCAGGAGGAAATACATAAAGTTCTTGAATAACCATGCTGATGTCGGATTGACTGGGCTGTCTTACAAGCTGTAACGGTGGGTGATTGCTCCAATGGGCTGCGTTAGCAGTAATGTCGTTCTGTGTAACGGTATGGGAAATTGTAAATGTCGGGTTGGGTACATTGGTGGGCAATGGAACGGTTATCAGATTGGTGGAGGGGTCACCGCCATTATGACCGGGGCGGAAAGCTACGCCGGGTGTGGCGTGGGTAGCGGTCATTGTGCCGCGAATATACCCGCGTGCTTCAATTCTGTAACCGGGTTGTACATTTAAGCTGTTCGGTCCGGTAAGGCGCATAAGCACGCCATGTGTGCCGTAGCCGCTTGCGCCACCGGTTCCGGCGGCGGGAACGACCATTTGCCAAAAATTACGGCCTGCGGCGGGGCCTTCAACCGTAATATCCTGATTCCCGGTATTCCAAAAAGGCCATACACCGCTGTTTCTTTGCCCGCCCAAAAGACCTGTTCCGTGATTGCTTAACCATGCTTGGAAATTGAAAGTAGAAGGATTTGGTGTGGGTGTTGGGGTTGGAGTGGTGGTTGGTGTTGGTGTAGGGGATGGAGTAGGTGTGGGTGTCAGTGTAGGAGTTGGCGTGGGTGTAGGGGTTGGAGTAGGCGTTGGTGTCGGCGTAGGTGTGGGAGTTGGTGACGGCGTGGGTGCGGCAACTTCGGTGATTACGATGCCGGTGATTCTAAGCTCAGCAGAGCCGGGGTCGCCGCCTAAAGTGATATCACCCGTTCCGTTGGCTACGACATTTTGCAATTGCGCACGCGTTAACGTAACAGTTTGAGTAAATGTATTGGACGAGCCTGAAGTTGATTGCGTCCAAACATTTTGACCCGTTACCCAAGGTGATGTTCCTTCAAGACGAATTTGCGAACTGCCCGCGGCACCCAATCTTCCCGCATATTCAATTCTTACCGCGTTTTGATTGCTTGATAACGAGTCAAGCAAAGCGTCGGCTCTTATTCTCATTCCCTGCGAAGTTCCGGTTCTGGTTGGAAAGCGCAATTCACGCGGCGGTCCGGCATGTGAAGTGGCACCGGTAGCACCTGTTCCGCGCATTACCGGGTGGTTGCTTGCATGTAATATGCTGCTCCAGTTTGCGTCATTTTGCATATTGTATGGAAGAACATTTGGCGTGAAATTCCCGGCAAGTAAATCGAGAATTGTAACGCCGCCCACTGTGATGCCGGTGATGGTGAAATTAACATTACGTAAATCCGTATTGGTACCTAAGAACGGATAGTTCGTGGCGCCCGTCCACGGCGGGGTAATCTCGGTACTACCCGGAACGGTTATAGTGAACGCTCTGTCGGAGGCTGTTACGCTCGTGCTTCTTCCTGTTCCTTGTAAATCCATGCGTCCCGCGGTTGTTCCGGAAACCGTGCCGTTAATCACAATGTCGGGCGAACCTCCGCGCAACTCACGTAGTCCAGGTATATCTATGAATAATCCGTTATTGTGGTCATGTTCACCCGAACCGCGAGCGGTTATATTCAAGCCGGTGTTGGTGGGGGTGACGGTCGCGTTCCTTGGTGCAAAATAAACCGAATTTATTACGGGTGACCAAGCTGTGGGTGCAGGCGTGGGCGATGGTGTCGGGCCGGGTGTGGGCGTTGGTGTGCCGCCGCCTTGACAGTGAGTACAGCCGCCGCGGGTACAAGGACGGTCGTTGCCGATTCTGATACAAAGACGGTCTACCGTGCCTTCGCCCGAACTGCGGCTATCGCCGCCGAATCCTTCAACGGTTAATGAAACTTCGTATAATCTCGAACTGGATGCAAGTCTTGAACGATGTGTTGTGCCGCTGACAGTAATGGTTTGTTCGGGGATTGCTCTCCACGCGTTAAAATGCGCGGCAACATCAATTGTGCCAGAGATAGGTGTGCTTCTGTTTTGGCTGTTTCGCCGGATACTGAAAATTTGCAGGAAAGTTGCATTTCCTATTAAGGACGGTTGGTTTACCCTCCATGCCGTGATAATGTCATAAGTCGCGCCGTTTGCGGTAACGGTTCCGTGATTGGTGTACTGCGTACCCCCATGGTTGCCCGCACTGGGAGCCCAATTGCGCCAACCGTCTATGATGTACCATTCAATCATTGGGTCTTCTGTCCAGCCGTAGAGAGTTAAATATGTCGCGCCGCGATTGCTAGTGAATTGGGTTGCGCGATAATCTACCGATGCGTTGGTTACTTCGCTGATTCTTGGGCGAGATGCGCTGGGCCATCTTCTGCCCATACGGAAAAGGGTGTTATACGTACTCGTCCATGTACCGCGGAAAGAACCGTCGGTGTAGATTATCATTTCCGCGCCTTCTGCGCCGCGATTGTCCGTCCACGATTCATAGTCGAAACCGTTTACCCTTCCGTTAGGCGCGTTGTTAGCGTGACGGTTCGGAGGTGCGCGAAAAGTGTGTGCAATAGTGTTGAGCGGAACAACTTCGTCTTCGTCATGTTTGTCATACGAAGCTACTACGAAATCCGTTTCCAGTTCAGGGGGCAAATCAATTTCATAGCCCGCCAAACTGACAGGTAACATTGCAATCGTCATGACTGCCGCCATAATTATGGCAATAACACGTTTTTTCATCTTACAAACCCCTTTCTAATCTCTGGGCATAATTGATTTCATTGTGGGGACAACGCGATTATTTCCGCTGTCTACTCCGAAACCAACGTGTGTTGTTTGTATTGTCAATATATGTGCACGATGGGCGTCTGAATCCATCCAAACGTCCACCAAACCTTGTGGGGGAAGATATACATACTCCACATCGCCGTTCGGCGATTCATACCACATCTGCGCATTTGCGTTTTCCATGTATATAGTTCCGAACGCTCCGAAAAAATCCATGCGGGTAATCATATCTATATAGTAAGGATCTGTATGACCGGTGGAATGTTCGCGAACCTGCAAATAACTAAACATCCGCGATGCTCTTGAAAGCCGCGGGCATAAAATAAAAGGCGGCAATCCGTGTTCCTCGCGGATTTCATTTACGATTTTATATAGTTCAAACTCTTGCGCGTTTATACCGCCTAGCATGTTGTAATCTTCTATCCAAAAACGGCGTTCCGATTCCGTCATTTGACGTTCCGGGTGCGGTGTTATCGGACGTGTGTGTGTGTAGTGTGGTGCGTTTGCAATCATCTCTGTAAGTTCTTCCGAAGAAAAAAGTGTGGGAACGCTAAAAACCCCGTGCCATCCACCGAGGGGCATGGCTACGGGTTCCATTGTTGTGTGGGAAGGTATGTCACGGGTTATATGTGAATTTGCTTCTTGCGGCGATGATGTAGATAATAGAACTCCAAAACAAATAAACGTGGAAAGAATCACAATTGAAAGCGCAATTAAATTTCTCATAATTGTTCCCCCCATTCCGTTCATATGTAATATAATTGAAAAATCATTGTTTGACAACTGTTGAAATCATTTTAACCCGTGAATGTGAAGGGTGCAAAAGTATTGGAACTGTTCTTGTTGACATTATTACACATATATTACTCCAAATGAAAAACCCGGTAAGCGTTTTGTATATAACGCTTACCGGGTGGTAATAAAACCCGTTGCCCCGACCGGGGGGTTAGCGGGGTTACATACTTATTTGCAGATGTCGAGGTCATAATTCGGAGTGCGTCAAACCATCCGGAAAGTCTTTTGGATGTATTTTAAACTGCATTTCAGTTTCCCTGATTCTTGGATGCCCGCTGTCCCAAAGTACATCTACGCTCTTGTTAAATTGGTCCACTTTAATATTAAATTCACTGTTGAATTCAATATCCGTAACCACAAAATCAAAGTTCGGGTTGTTTGACCAACTGAATGATATCCGCAAGATACCATCGGTTAGATAGAAAAAATCAACGTATTCAAATACACCGGGATCAGTAATGATTTTTTCTACATACGTTCCGACAGTAAAATCCCATGCTTGTTTAGTAAGCGGACGAAAATTAGTTGCTCTTACAGAAGCCAAAGGGTCAATTTCAGAAACATCGGATAGTGTTGAGCCTATTTTAATGTTACCAAAATCCGCAAAAGATAAAGGCTGACTAATAGTAAAGGCCCGGCCGCTTAAAACCCACGACTCTTGATTGTTAGGGTTGCTTTTATCATACAGCATAAAGAATAGGTACTTATAGTACTCAATATCACCATTTTTTACTTTGAAAGCTGCATATATTAGTTCGTCGTTCACTCTTTCCACAAACTCAAGCTTTCGTCGTCTGTTTACCTCACTCAATGTTCTTGGTGCAATCGAAGATGTGGATAATTCACCGTTAGGATGTCCAAATGCAGTCCATAATATATCATCGGTAGAATATACCTTTCTTATTACCGAATTTACGGAGTAGCATAAATTGTTATCAACAGAATCCGCAAAGCGTAATATCATTTGTTCAACGGATTCGCGTCTCATTAATTCTACTCCTAACGAAGGTTCACCAACAGATAATACTTGTAAACTGCGATTAGAAGCCAAAGCAATCATACTTGCCGAGAACGCAACAAGCACTATGGCACTCAAAAAAAATTTATATTTAATTTTCATAAACTCTCCACTCCTTAACGATTTTATTTTCACGATTATTATATTCAGGCGCAAATAATTTGAACCCTAACTACCTTACTACATAGAAGACCGTGTTATGCTACATTTTTTATTTACAAAAAACACCCAAACAAGATATAACCAAGAACGGTTTATAATTCTACATTTACCATACACTATTAGCGATTAGATGAGCAACATCGTGACCCGCAAGCCATCTAGCGAGGGCGGTTGCGTCGGCACTGGTTACTCGACCATCACCGTCTAAATCGCCAACAATATAATAACCATATTGCATAACACTTGTGTAGATACCTATGTGTCTCGGATATAACCAACTATCAACAGCCCGAATCAGAAGTCTCCCTACGTAAGTTCCCAATACCGCTCTATCTGAATCGGTGTTTCTTCTGAAATTAAAGCCGCACCACTCTCCCCCCGCAAAGGACTTCCCGCAGTAACGGATAATGGGTAAGTTCCAATTTTATTTCAGTTATATCCCCGCGAAGAAGCTCTAGCAGACGTTCAAGCTGACATATTTCGCAAGTTATCTTATGGCACTCTTCTTTGATTGGAACGCCCCGCACAGGCAGACCAGCAGTTACGGTAATTGAAAACAATACTGTAAACCCAAACGCTATCATCAGCGACAAAAATATATTAATTAACCTCTTAATATGCATAATAATCATCCTTCCCTCATTAAGGAATTTAACTTGAATGTTCATTGTCGAGAATAAATAAATATTGAACCTATTTTGTCAAGGGTATTTTGGAAAAAATGTCAACGCACAAAAAACTCAAAGATTACTTCCGTTATGACTTCTTTCGATGGAGTAAAATCGTTCAAACAAATTATATCATCGGTCTTGTAATCCAAACTCATTTTTATAGATCACCATATCGGTTGAACAGCGTAGCCAATTTATCAACCACATTATTTTTTACCTCGTCGCAATCGTCGTCGCCGAACAAATCAATCGGTGGCAGTAGTTTAGCAATCGCCGTACCCGCTGTTTTGAAATTCCCTGTTCTGAAAGCCATGTTCATAAACTTGATTGTTCTTTCCGCATCAAGCCTTTCGGATTTAATAATTTCTGTTAACGCTGCATCTCGTTCTTTCGTGCAAAACGCACGGAACGCCGGGGCAACATCGTCTTCCGTCATTGACGCTTCTTCGGATTCATCAATAAACTTGTCAATCAGTTCTTTCTTCGGACGCAGGCTCATTGTAGAATTGATTATATTGTCAATCCTCGCCCTATCTTCAGCCCTGTCGCCGGACTTGTTGGAAACATATTTTGCAAGCAAAGCCAAGATATAATCAACTGTGACATCGTCTTGCGTAATGAGTTCAAGCTCGAAATTATATTCACTTTCCGGCTCGTCACTTTCGTCTTTATTTTCTTTGGGGGCGTTACGCAGTTCTTCGTATATACATAGATACCGACCCTTGTAGTCGTTTATTTCTGCCGGCGTAATAAGAGTTTCCTGTTCGTCAAACTCATCAAACACTTGGCATATGTTCTTTTTCTTTAGCAATTCGTTATGAAGTTTTACAAATTCTTTTTTCTGTTCTTCGCCCATGATTTTTGAATCAAGCGGAAAATTTGTTTTTAGGTCATCAACCAAATCCTTGTAACCGCGCTCTTGTTTTCCTGTTTTTTCGTCAATGTAACCATCGTAGTAATCCTTAAACTCGCGGATTAGTATTACCTTTGCGGCGGTTTTGTCGGCGAATAACGCCAATGCGGCATCTACATTTTCTTTCAAGTTTCTGAAACAGATGATATTTCCGCAGTCTTTTACCGCGTCTAATGTTCGGTTTGTTCGTGAAAACGCTTGGATTAAACCGTGATATTTCAAGTTTTTATCGACATAAAGTGTATTCAAGCACTTCGCGTCAAACCCTGTAAGAAACATATTTACAACAATCAAAATATCAACTTTGCATTTCTTAACACGGTCGCATAAATCGGCATAATACATGGGCAAACCCGTATCAGAAGCATCGAAAGTCAAACTTTCCCCCGTAAACATCTTGTTATATTTGCCGATTGCATACGACAAAAAATTTTTATCTTTATCATCAAGCTCCGCAACATCAAATTCTTCATCGCCGATGTCGCCCTTCCACGCCGCTTTGCTGTCAACGGGGCTTTGGCTGAACATAATCGCAATTTTCAAGTCGCTGCCGTTTGTTTCGATTGCTTTCTCAAACATTTCATAATACGTTTTCGCCGTCGCTATTTTATCTGCCGCAAAAATTGCATTAAAGCAATTCTTGGTCTTTTTTCTGTGATTAGCAATAACATAGTCAACTATTGATTCAATACGGACAGGGTCGTGCAGAGCATCATCGGGTGCGGCTAAAATCGGTTTGCCGTCTTTATCTTTAAGCGTACTCATTACGCTGACATTGAATTTCAAAACATTCTCATCGTCGATTGCGTCTACAATCGTGTAGCTGTGTAATCTGCGGTTGAACATTAAATCGGTAGTAAACGTATTATCAACAGCGTTTTCTTCCATAATTGGTGTGCCTGTAAACCCGAACAAAAAATATTTCTTAAACGCCGATGTGATTTTTTTATGCCAATCGCCAAACTGACTGCGATGGCATTCATCAAAGATTATGACGATATTCTTGCCGAAAATATCATGCTTTTTGTTTTTCTTTATAAAAATGCCTAATTTTTGAATGGTTGTAACCGCAATTCGGTCTTCGGTTTTGCCTGAATCAAGTTTGACGGCTAAGTCCCTCGCCGACGATGTTCTGTAGAGTTCAGCGGAATCCGTACCGCCGGTAAAAGCATTATATTCTTTAACCGTCTGATTATCTAAATCTTTACGGTCAACAACGAACAACACCTTATCAACGAAACCAAAATCGGCAACAAGTTGAGCCGTCTTAAAGCTGGTGAGTGTCTTGCCCGAACCCGTTGTATGCCAAATATAACCGCAGGCTTTTTTTGTACCCGCCAAACCGTTCTCGTGAGCGCACAAAATTTTAGAGATAATAGCTTCCGCCGCGAAAATCTGATACGGACGCATCGCAAGTAAACGCTCGCCTGTGTCGAAAACCATGTATTTTGTGAGCATATTAAGTAAACTGTGCTTCGCAAAGAAATATTTTACAAAGTCAGTCAAGTCGTTTATGTGTTCATTTTTACTGTCCGACCAAAAACTTGTAAATTTCCACCCGTCAGACTTATCGCCGTTGGCAAACGCATTTGCGAAATACTTTGTATTAGTGCCGTTGCTTATTATAAAAAGCTGTGCGTATTCAAATAATCTTCCGCCATCGGCAAATGTCGTATCATTATAAAATTTTATATCATTGAACGCTTTGCGTAAATCCGTTCCGCGTTTTTTAAGTTCGATGTGAACCAACGGCAAACCGTTTACAAGAACCGTGACATCATAACGCTTGCCGGACGCTGTTTTATATTGATTTATAACTTGCAAGCTATTATTGCAAATGTCTTTCTTGTCAATCAGTTTAATGTTTTTATCGCTTCCGTCGTCAAGCGTAAGAGTGTATATATTTTCGGATTGAATCCGGCGGGTTTTGGCTTTAACATCATCGTTGGCTCTTGCGATAAAATCGCCGTACAAACGATGCCACTCGTTGTCGCTAAAAGAAATTTTGTTCAAATTTTCAAGTTGTAACCTTAGATTAACGATTAACGCCGATTCGGATTTAATTTTTTGAGCATAGTCATACCCCTGCTTAACAAGACGCTCGATAAAATCGTTTTCAAGTTCAAGTTCAGATTGCTCAACCTCCGGGCGCGGCGGCGGCGGGGTGTATTCAGTTATTATTGTTTGGTGTGCGGTGTGATTTTTCATGGGATTGACTCCTATCGTTTTTTAAAAGACTAAAATCTTGCGGTATACCGTTTATCAGGCATTTTTTTTCATGAAGTAATCTGGTTGTATCGCAAACGACATATCGTTTTATAAATTCATCTCTTATTGAATTATACAAATCAAAATTAAACTCAATGTGTCGCTTAAATAAATCATACAAGCATATCCCTTGTTCGCTTATGCTTTCCAAATATTGTCTGAGTTCTGCCTTAATATTTTTTAATGAAAGCAAGTATTCTTTTCCTGCAAGTAAATTAAAAACGGTGTTAAAACCATTTTCATCTAAAGTTTTAACGTAATTAAAATGTAAAGGCACTAACTTTCCATGTACATACGTATTTCTAATCTCTTTGACGAGATTTAGTGATATATCCAAGTTATCAATCTTACAAATCAATATATTAGACATTTCATTGCAATTAATTTTTCTTGCAAATCTTCTCATTGAATTTTCAACAATAAATGCACTATTTAAAAAATTAACCACCATGGTATGAAATGAAAATCTTCGAGAAATTTCTAGTTCACGCAGAGTACGCAATTCAAGTTCAATATCAAACTGGTTTAAACTTGTTTTATAGGAAAGCTCGGGTTCTAAAACGTAATAATTTATACAATACGAGTTGTAGGCAATTAGCAATCCAAACATTAAATCATACTTCTCATCATATTCTTTTGCTTTAGAACAATCTATTTTAAATGTATTACTCATTTTCTCATCTCCTCAAATCTTAACAATTTATCACGATAATATTTATATAATTGTTTTTATATTAAGTGTTTTGCCTATGATACTTTGCCAGCCCATACTGCCTAACCAAATATTTTCAAAGGCAAAAAATAGTAGCGAAATCCCAACACCCCATGCCATATTTCCACAATTAAATACTGCATAATGTGTATCTGTATTGTTAGTCCAAAAAGGTGAGCGGAATTTGTTATTTATTGCTGGAAATATAATTACATCACTATTAAATACAATAGAATCAGCGTGATGACCGTCTGAAGAAAAAAGCGTTTGATTGAAACTTAATAATGTACTATACAACATTGTTGAATCAAGCGGTTGCTCATTAGGCTTCGCCCTTACTCCTCGAGAAAATATACACGTATAAAATGGGTTGTTGATTTGTGGGAAATCTTTAGCGGCAGTTATATCCAACCCATTCATGTTTATATCCATAACAAACGGGTTTAATGGCATTTCTTTTCGTCCGAGTTTTTTTATTGCTGTTGTCTGTTCAATTGCCTTACTCAGGCTATTCCCATGCCCATCTTCAAGGATTAGAGTGTTTTTAGCTTCTATATACGCAACGACAGCCTCAACAGGAATACGTTGTTTTTGAGCATAGTTATTATCGTCCAGCAACCTTAATACGGGGAAACGCCATTGGTCAAAAATGATTATGTCATCGCCAACAGATTGGTTATCAATATTAAAAACCGTACCTCGACAAACTCCATATTTTGTAGGCAAAATAAATCGTAAAGCCTTACAAACCGCTATTTCAAATTCATCCCCCAAGTCGAAATTATAATCTGCTCTTATTTCTCTAATTAAGGAAGTGAACTTTTCACCAATTGTCTGTAAATAATCTGCATATGCGCTATTCACACCCTCGCCCCCTCAAACTTCAACAATTTATCCCGATAATACTCATATTGCTTCTTCCTTGCCGCAATTTCCGCAGGAAGCCCACTCGTGATATCATTCACAAGCGTGTCGAATCGGTCGAGAATATCGACAATGCGGGCTTGTTCTTCGAGTGATGGCTGAGGTATAGGGATTTTATTTAAATTTTCTTGGCTCAACTTCGGTTGTGCCGCTGTTGATATAAAACGGATTAAATCAATAGCGTTTAGGTAAAACTCGATGAAACGCCGTTCCACATATGTTTCAAATTGCAAAACGTGAGCGTGGTTATTGACCCATATCTTGCCGCTTGCCGAAAATGCAATTGGCGTATTACGAGCCAACAGATTTGCACCATCTTCAGAAATCAACAAGAAATCACCGTCAAATATGTAACCGCTTACATAGTCAACGATACCCGAAGCACCGTAGTAAGGGTATTCACCAGATTCACGAACGCCTTTTGTGACAGGCTTTCTTTTTGAGTCAAGATTGATTCCAATGTTTCCCAACACCACCACAGGAACATAATCGTCAAATGTGAGAAGTTCATCACGATAATATTGATATTGTTTTTTTCGCGCGGTTAGCTCCGCGGTTAGCTCCGTAAAAGTATCAAGTATTCGGACTATTTCTTTTTGCACCGCGAGCGGCGGCATAGGGATAGTAACCGCTTTCAAAACATTTGCATTAAATTGTGGCTGCCCTGCCCTACTTACTAATTTATTTGCTTGATTCCAGTATAAATATGATTGGGCAAAATGCCAGTAGAAATTAGGCAAAACAGTTTCATTTTTGAAACGTATTTTTATTAAAAAGGAAGCGTATGCAGCAGATATATCTTCATTGAAAAGCATGGTTTTTCCGTATGTTGCTCCTGTACGAGCCATTAGTAAATCGCCTTTTTCGAGCAAATATTTTTCGCTTTCCCCGTTTAAATCAATGTATTTACTATCAGACATTTTTAATTTTCCGTTTTCGCCAATATCAGTAATGCGAATAAATCTTACCGCACCCTTTTCCTTAGCGGTATCGGTGTAACCATATTTAAAATCTGCAACTTCCCCAAGCGGAACAAACTCCACCCCATTCGGACACAACTCTGCGATTAGCCGTTCAAGTTTAGTCATCGTTGTCACCGCCATCGTCTATATCATATTCCAACCGTACACGTTTTTCGATGTCTTCCGCGCTTGGCAGAGTGTCTGCGAGTTCTTCCGGTACATAGTCAGACAGCTTATATTCACTTACCCCGATTGGTTTGTTAATATCTTTCAGCGCATATTCCGCAGTCAGCTTGTCCCTTGACTTGCAAAGCATAATTCCGATTGAAGGGTTGTCGTTTTCATGTTTCAGAATATCATCAATCGCAGAAAGATAGAAATTGAGTTTCCCTGCATACTCCGGCTTGAAATCGGTATTTTTGATTTCAATCACCACAAAGCAACGGAGCTTGAAATTATAGAACAATAAGTCGATATAATAATCTTTACCGCTGATTTCGATATGGTATTGATTGCCACAAAAAGCAAATCCCGTACCAAGTTCCATTATGGTTTTTGCGATATTTGCTACTAATTCGCGTTCGATTTCACGTTCAATAATCCCCTCGCGCTGTTCGATAAAATCGAAAACATAAGGATTTTTTAATGTGTCTGTTGCAAGACCGCTAAACGGTAACGACAGCTTTTCGGCATAATTACTCGCTTTATCGGCTATTTTCTGCCGTGTATATGTTTTTGTGTCGGTGTGATACTGCAATGACGATAACGACCAACCGTTTTTAAGAGTTTGATTTGCATACCAAATGTATTCATCAAGTGATTTTGATTTGTCTAACAGATGTCTGTTGTGCGACCAGCTCAAAAGTGCCAACACTGTAGGCACTTTTGCTTCATCGGTGATAAATTCGGCGAATTTACGCATATATTTAAGATTACGAACAGAATATCCTTTTGCGTTCGGAAAATCCAATTTAATATCACGGGCAAGATTTTCAATAAATTTTGCGCCGTATTTTGTGTTCGCAATAATAATTTTTCCTATATTCCAATAAAGAATAATTTGCTCTTGATTCGCGCCCAAGACAGCTTTATACTGCGCTGTTTTAATGCGAATTTTAATATCTTCCAAAATTTCAAAATATTCGCTGTTGTTAATTAACATCGGTGTTGCCTCCCTCAATTTCGGCGACAATGCTATCAATGCTGCTACGCAGTTTGTCCACGTTCGCAACTATACCCGCAATCTCTGCATTAAGAGCGGCTATATCAACTTTTTCGCGAGTGTCCTCTGCTTCGACATACGTTGAAGCACTTAAATTGTAGTCCTGTTCAACGATTTTAATTTTCTCAACAAGTTTTGCGATATGTTCGACATTCGAGCCGTTCTTAAATAATTCGTAAATATCTGTGATATTTGCGTCAGAAAGTTTATTGCTGTTTGTGCTTTTAACGAAATATTTTGATGCGTCGATAAAAAGTGTCTTGTTTCTCCGATTATTGCACTTTCCTTTGGATAATACCATTATACACGTCGCAATGGACGTTCCGAAAAACAAATTATCCGGAAGTTGAATCACGGCTTCAATCCTGTCGTTGTCGATTAAATATTTACGAATTTTCTGTTCCGCTCCGCCACGATACATAATTCCGGGGAAACATACAATAGCCGCTTTACCATGCGGAGCTAACCAGTGCAGACAGTGCATGATAAACGCCATGTCACCTTTAGACTTAGGTGCCAAAACCCCTGCCGCTTTGAATCGTTCATCGTCAAGAAGCTCCAAATTGCTGTCACCCGCCCATTTTACTGAATAAGGCGGATTGGAAACAATGGCTTCGTATTCTTTATTGGGGTCTTTCGGCGGCAATGCCGGGTTGATAAGCGTATCACCATGAGCAAAGTCAAATCTATCGGGCTCAACGCCATGCAGAAACATATTTATTCGACTCAGATTATAAGTAGTAATGTTTTTTTCTTGACCAAAGAAGTGTCCGACATTCTTATATCCCAAGATTTTAGCAATTTGCAAGAGCAGACCCGCCGAACCGCAAGCCGGGTCATAGGCGTTGTCGATACTTTTTTTATCACCGATCGCAATGCGCGCCAACAGCGCGGAAACTTCCTGCGGCGTAAAATATTCACCGCCGGACTTGCCCGCACCGGAAGCATACATCGCCATAAGATACTCGTATGCGTCCCCGAAAGCGTCTATTGCGGAGTTGCCGTTATACTCGAAATTGATTGACGCGATACCTTGTAAAAGTTTAACAAGATATTTACAACGCTCGGGCGTTGTTGAGCCAAGTTTATTTGAATTTGTATCTAAATCATTAAAAAGTCCCTTGAAATTATTTGGTAGTGTACAAACCACCTTATAAATTTATAGATTATTGCTAAAAAACCTTGATATACTCACGTTTCAAACAAAAAAAATATAGCAACCCCCATTTCGGGGAAAACTTGAAGGTCTAACA
>Ga0131853_10000750_pt1 | contig 58533 bp, 42 predicted proteins | sample TergutLab28metaG_FD_92764 | JGI IMG/M metagenome (GOLD analysis project Ga0131853, IMG submission 92764) | Labiotermes labralis P1 segment gut microbial communities from Petit-Saut dam, French Guiana - Lab288 P1 (version 2) (version 2) | ecosystem: Host-associated > Arthropoda: Insects >...
GTGTGGTATTCTTTTATTAGGGTAGTCCTAAATTCATAGTCGGACAAATTCATAATAATTTTTATGCTGTCCAAAATTTTTGAAAAGTCTGTTTTGGTGCCTATGGTTTTTTCGTATTTATTATAGGAATTTTTTATGTCCATTGCCACATAATCCACCAAACTCTTGTTTATCAAATATACCAGCCTGTCCGGCGAAGTCCCGTTTGTGTCAATCTTAATTTTATAATCCTTTATTTTTTTAATATCTAAAATAAAGCTTTCTAAATCATTAAGCAACGGCTCTCCCCCGCTAAAGCACACCCCTTCTAAAACTGCTTTTCTCTTTTCTAAATAATCCAATACCTCTTGTCTGCTGACAACCTCATCACCATCTACGCTTAAAAGAGAAAAATTATGGCAAAATCCACAGTCAAAATTACAGCCGCCAATAAAGATCGTGGCAGCCATTTTATGCGGATAATCCAATAGCGTCAGCTTATTTAATCCCATTATTTTCATCACTTTATTCTAGCCTTTGTGAAAAAAATTGTCAACAAATTTACTTGCATTTATGATAATCGTATGATAAAATTGCATTAGCCTTGACCTAAAGTTTCAATATAACCCCTGCAAAAAAAATTTGTGAATTTTATAAAAATTTTTTGTAACCTTTTGGGCATTTGAGTTGTATCTATCATAGGAGATAATAGATTGAACGAGAGCTTTATTGAAAAAGCCATGAAAAATTTCGGAATCTTTGTCCTAAGGGCAGCCTCCTCTATCACAGGCAGCCTATCAGATGCCGAGGACATTTTTTCGGATGTCTTTTTGGCGCTGTGGCAGCACGACAAAATCTTTGACAATGAAGAGCATCTAAAAGCATGGCTTATTAGAGTTGCCATAAACAAAGCAAAGAACCTCAAAAAACAAGCCTTTAACCGCTATAGAGCAACAATGCACGACAATATTCCATATAAAGATGAAAGCACCATAAAAAAAGAGGTCAATGATGCATTGCAGCAATTAAAGCCAAACGAAAGAGCCGTAGTGTATTTACATTATTACGAAGGGTATAATTTTGAAGAAATCGGGAAAATTTTGGGGATTGGCAAAACAAGCGCTAGAGTAAAAGCAATGCGCGGAAGAAATAAATTGAAAGAACTTTTGAATGAGGATATTTAACCTCTCGCCATCACCTATTATAAATAAAAACAAGGAGCACGACAAATGTCAAAACTAAATCAGCATTTTGATAATATCCAAGTATCTGAAGATTTAGAAACTAAAACTCTAAATCGTATCAGGCTAGAAAAAATTAGACAAGATATTGAGGATACCCAAAAAATAAATGTCCAAAAGGCTCACACTCCGTGGTATAAAAGAGTGAGTGTTTATGCGCGTGCTGCTGCAGCTTTTGCTATTATTGCCGTACTGCTTGTTTCCATATTATTAAACCTGCCCACCTCATATGAGCCTATGCCTTTTCGGCCTGAGGTGACACCCCCGTTTGCAGGCGCTTCGCATGCCTTCAGAATTCAAGACCAGCATCAACTAAACAATCTGTTTAATCTGCATGAAAACAACCCGCACCTTTTGGTTACCTCCCCGGATGAAGATGAGCCTCACCACTTTGCCGTTTCAAGCATAGCAACAGAAAACATGCAAGAGGGCGACATAATCAAGTATGAAGGCAATTATATTTATCGCTTATCCCCTATCGGTTTAACAATAGTAGAGGTAAACAACGGGCAGGTCAATCATATAAACACTATCCAATATCAAAATTTTGCTCCGGTTGAAATGCTTGTACAAAATAATCGCTTAATAATTTTGGGCGGCTTAAGAAATAATCTAACCGCACCGCCCACCAGCATTGCCGCAAACAGACAGCATAATAGAATGCAAGTCAGAGTATATGATATTACAAATCGTGCGCACCCTATACTAGAACGCTTTTTTGAAGTAGACGGTCGATTTAATACAGCACGCATTTATAGCAACACATTATTTTTTATTGTAGACTTTTTTCCTGTTACTCTGAACAGATGCCAAAACACAGGCACCTTATATAGACAAGTCAATCTGCCGTATTTTAGAAAATGTCAAACAGACGAGCCGTCACAAATTGCTCTGTCAAATTTATTTTATACTGTACAAAATGTAAGAATGCAATCGTTTATGTTGCTTGGAAGCATTGAAATTTTTGATAAAAACGAAGATATCACCCTAATAGGATATTTGTCCGCAAGCAACATTATATCAATCAGCGGCTTAAATCTTTATACTGCCACAACAGTGTGGACGCTTGAGGAAAACAATCACTGGGTAGACAGAAGCCATATATCGCGGTTTTGCCTAAACACACTAGAGTTTTCAGGCACGGCTACAGTGCTGGGCGCACCCTTATCTGAGTATGCCATCAATGAGTATGACGGATATTTGAGAGTAATAACACAATATGGAGATTGGTGGAGAAGCTGGAACAATCCTGATTTTTATTTTGCAACCGGTGTGTTTGTGTTTGATGAGGATTTAAAATTGGTGTCCTATCTGATTGACATTGCTGAGGGCGAAACGATGTACACAGCTAGATTTGATCGCAGCAGAGCATATATTTTTGACTCCTCGCCTTTGGTTGTTTCAACTCCGTTATACACTATAAATTTGACCGACCATCACAATATAAGCAGCATAAGAGAGCAAGCACATGATGCAATAAGACATCAATATATAAGGCGCGTCGGTGATAGCGGACTTAATATCGGCATAAGGCAATCAAGGCAAACCGGAGTTGTGATTGAGCTGTTTGAGGTGGGTGTAGGGATAGGCATTTTGTCTAGCCACACGATTTTAGGAGAATGGACTCAAACAAATGTTTTGTATGAATCCGGAACGCTGCTGCTTTCATATTGTGAAATGACTAGTGCTTGGTATGTTGGTTTAAGTGCAATAGTTGCAGGACGGCGTGAAAGATGGAATACTGTTACGATTATGCAAGGATTTTATTTGTTTAGGCTAGAATCCGGAGCAAGGGAATTAGAATTTTTAGGAGAAAGCAGGCAAGATGATATATTTATTCATACAGCAGGCGGGTCATATGCTATTGCAACAGTAAGCTTGTTAATTCCCAGCTTTAGCAACTTTGATACTAATAATGATATTTCGCCCTTTGAATACGGAATATCTTGGGAGTCGTGGCTTGCAGTGTTTAGCCGATATATAAACAGGGCTGTGATTATTGACGGGTATTTATATACGATTGCAGACAGTGTGATTGCAGGCTATAATATATATACAAGAGATAGGCTGGGAGTTTTTGAAGGATAGCTTTTGTTAGGACTTTTGGCAAGCAGCCGCCAATTGAACATGCTCCAATGTCAAACACATTTTTTAGCACATTTTAAATTGATGGCTGCTTAAAAGCAGGCGACACCTCCTTTTCGCCGGCTTTAATAAAAGGGGGAACAGCTTCCCCTAAAATAAAAAAGGCAATCCTTTGAAAGCTTATAAAAGATTGCCTTTTTTATATTTTTTTTCTAAATAAACACTAATTAAATCTGCAAAAGAAATGCTTAAATTTGAACGATGAGGACTCGCATAGCTTGTAGAGGCGAGCGTGTCCCCGACCGCCGACCGTATAGCTGTAGGGGCGGGCGTCCCCGACCGCCCGATAATTGCAGTATAACATCTACAATGGCGGTCGGGGACGCCCGCCCCTACGGAAAATTTATAATGCAATCATCAAATATGTCATTCATATTTAACACCCCCTATGCAAAAACTTTTGACCATATTGTTTGCTATCAAAAAACCAATAATTTATCGCAAACAGCAGCACTAATATTTGCCTGTTAGCTTAAATCATAGTTGCTACACCGCCAAATATTGCGCCGGCTAATGCAATAATCACTATGACCCAATAGATTGTCCGCCAAACCTTGCTCCTTGTGCGTGCAAACGGATACGCTGCCATTGCTATCACGACAACAATAGCAATACCTAATAGTAATTGAACAGCTCCTAATCCGGAACCTGAAATAGTGATTCCTGTTAGCCTATCAAGTGCTGAAATTGTCCAAAATACTGACGCCACAATCAAGACTACAAAGCCCAAAATAGCCAAAAGGCTTCCGTTGCCAGAATTACTTGTTCTGTTTCTTCTTGCCATATTGTTTAACCTCCTTTTATATTTTATTATAGATTATTTAATCATATAATTTTGATACAGGTTTTTCTAAATAAATACTGTCTATCGCCTCAGCAAAAATGCTTGCCGCAGAAATCTCTACTAATTTAGAAAACTTTTTCTCTTTAGGAATCTCAATCGTATCAAGCGTAAACAATTTCTCAATCTTGCTCTTTTCTATCCTGTCAATCGCAGGGCCGCTTAAAACAGCATGAGAGCAAGCCGCAAATACACTTCTTGCCCCGTTTTTAATCAGTGCCTCAGCGCCGTTAACTATAGTCCCTGCCGTATCAATCATATCATCTAATAACAAACAATCCATGCCCTTTATGTCCCCAATAATATTCATCACTTCCATCTCATTGGGCTTTGGCCGCCGTTTATCCACAATCGCAAGCGGCGCATCAAGCCTTGTTGCCATGCTTCTTGCCCTAGCCACTGACCCGATATCAGGCGACACCACACAAAAGTTTTTGTCTTTGATAAACTTTTCTTTTGAGATAGCCTTCTTAAGCACAGGGATGCCATACAAGTGGTCAACGGGAAAATTAAAAAAGCCTTGAATTTGTGCTGAGTGCAGATCCATTGTCAATACCCTGTCCGCCCCCGCCGTGCCTATGAGGTCTGCAACCAGCTTTGCTGTGATAGGGTCGCGCGCCTGAGCCTTTCTGTCCTGTCTGGCATAGCCAAAGTACGGAATAACTGCGTTTATTCTGCCGGCAGACGCCCTTTTTAGTGCGTCAATTATGACCAATAATTCCATCAAGTTTTCATTGACAGGATAGGATGTAGACTGTATGACAAAAACATCCGCCCCTCTGACAGACTCATTGATTTGCACAGAAATCTCTCCGTCAGAAAACTGACCTGTAGAAATCATTCCCAACGGGGTGTCCAATTTTTTGGCAATCATCTCAGCCAGTTTTTTGCTTGATGAGCCCGAAAAAAGTTTGATTTTGCTTGGTGTATTTGCTATCATATGTATAAAAACGCTCCGTATTTTTTAAGTGCTGGTTTGCGCTAACCGCGTTGCTGATTTCTTGTGCAGACTATGAGTCAATCACAACAGCCGTCGCATATCCTTTACACAAAATAAGTGAATCACCTGAAAGCATTTCAATATCCAAATTCAGACCAATCAAGGCATTTGCCCCCATCGCCCTAGCCTCCGCAATCATCTCATTGATAGAGGTTGCTCTCACCTCAACAATAGATTTTTCATGCCCTGCGCTTCTTCCGCCCGTCATAGACTTTATGCCCGCGCCAAAGCCCCTGACTGCCCCTACTCCTCGTGTAACCTGAGTAAAAACGGGTCCCTTGTATTCAAGTATTTTTCTTCCTTCAATAATTGGTGTAGTTGTTATTAACATAGTTTTTATCTCCTAAAAATAAAATTATTTTGTTTTTTCACTTTTTAAAAAAAGCACCATAAGCACTGTGTCTATTATGCCTGTCACTATCATGGCTGCACCTGCGGCAATCAATCCGGTTATATTGGCAGATAATCCAATAATAAACATGACAATGCCGGCAATTGCAGTCAGCACCCCCAAAATTAAAAACACAACATAAATAACCCTCTCGTGCGGCTTCATGTAACTGCTTGAATTGTTTTTTATTACATCTTCATCTTTAATCATAATTACCTGCTTGTTATATTATTTAAAAAACAACCCCTATTTTTTATAATCCGTTTTATTCACCTGCCTGCTTCTTCCGATTGCCAATGCCCCGTTGGGCACATTGTCTGTTATTACACTGCCTGCCGCAATCACTGCATTGTCCCCAATCTTAAGCGGCGCAACAAGGCTGGAATTACTGCCGATAAAAGCATTTGCACCCACAATGGTTCTATGCTTAGCTTTTCCGTCATAATTACAAAAAATCGTGCCTGCCCCGATATTAGTCCCCGCCCCGATACTTGCATCCCCGACATAGGCTAAATGCGACACCTTTACTCCGTCACCCAATTCACTATTCTTGATTTCCACAAAATTTCCCACCTTGCAGCCCTTGCCAACCTTTGTCCCCGGTCTTATGTTTGCATATGGTCCCACAGTGCTGTCAGCACCAATCAAGCTTCTCTCAAGGCAGCTGTTTTTAATAACAGCCCGCTCCTCAATTACGCAAGTATCCATATTAACCCCGCCCTCTAATATTGCCCCTGATTTAATCAAAGATTTGCCTTTAATACCGGTATTTGCACCGATTTTTACACCTTTTTCAATGACAACATCACACCCTACATACGCAGTGTTTGGGTCATCAAACTGCACTCCTTGCGACATATGGTATGAAATAATGCGATTTTTCAGCACCTCAGTAACCATTGCAGCTTGCTTGTATGAAAAGGCAGTCAAAAAATCCTCTTCATCAAAAAAACGATGCTGTCCGCCGTGAATTTGCTCTATATTCAAGAGAAAATCAGTTTTGAAAACAAAGCCTCTTGTTAATTTTATTAAATTTTCTTTGGATGTTGCCAGCTCATGAACGGCATCTAAGACAGTTTTGCGAGTAATCAGCGGAGTATCAGAAAAAAGGATTACTGTATAATCTGACGGGATTGTATACGGTCTTAGAAGAATAGGAAGCGGGGTGCCGGGATCATAGCTTATGGATGCATAAAAAGAGTCCGCCAAAGATAGGCGCACCCATTCTAGCATGGATTTTCCCAGTATTTGGATTTGGGAGGTGTCACCCATTGTGGGATAGGACACCTTTAGTATTATGCCGCATACATCATACATAATAAATATTATACCCTTATTAAAAACTGTTAGTCAAGCGATTTATACCTGATTTTTTATGTGGAATTAAAGTGAGATATTTAATCCTTATTTGTTAAAGGATAAATTAGTGCGCCTTCATTTTTATGTGAAGAAGTCAGCTATAACAGCACCCTTGCATCCCCCACCATTTTGGTGATTCTTTTTAAGTCAAAATTTTCTAATATGGCAAGCGCATACTTTCTTGATGTCCCCAATTTATCCCGTATATCTGCCAAGGTCACAGGTCCTTTTTTGAATAACTCCTTAAAGCACTCAATCGCTTTGTCATAATATTCTTTGGCTATAATAATTTGCGCCGTAAGCATAACCACCTTTGCGCCCTTAACCAAATAATCAAAGCTCTCTTTAAAAAACTTCCCCTCCGCAACAAATTTATCTCTTAGCTCATCTAATGACGGAGTAGAATAACCGCTTTGTTTTAAAACAACCTCTATCTCATCACAAATTCTTTGATGTCTCTGACTAATTGATGAAGCGGCCTCAGTATTTGACAGCTTGACCATATCCCCCTCAAACCTAACAAACCCCGCCCTTGCCATCAGCTCAAAAACTCTGTTGTCTATGCCCTTTATCTCAGCCTTTGGCATCCCTATCGCAGTAGGATTCTTCTTTTGATACTCGCCCAATGTTTTTGCCAGTTCATCATTGAGTTTTTTTAGGTATTCTAAACCCACTGCCCTATCGCCCTTTGCCCCTCCAATCAAAAACACCTTTTCTGCTTTAACTAAATATGCTATTTCCTTGTCAAATTCCGACGCCTCATCAAACAGCCTTGTCCTTATATCAGCCAAATATGCCTGCTCTCTCTCAAAGACAAATTGTATTATTCTCTCTCGCATTGCTGCTGTATCTTTTATCTTAAAGCCGTCTAATCCGGCACCCTTTTTATATCTAGCACCCTCTGTATCCAAGACTATGCCGCCGCCGATGGTTTCTAAAGGGGAATAAAATCTTAACACAAACTTGTCCTTTGGCTTAAGCATCATGGGCTCGTCAAGAAGCAATTGTCCGTATGCTGTATCACCTGCTTTCATAGACTGCCTATCAAACAATAGTAATTTTGCCAAAGTGACGGCTGTTCCTGAATGAAAATGCACCTTTGATTTATCCTTAATCTCTCTATCAGTTGACGACAAAATATTTATTTTTACATCTATTTTAGTAGCAGCCCGCATTGAGCTTGGCAGTGCAATAGTATCGCCCTTTTGTACTTGGTCTAATGATATGCCGCCTAGGTTTATAGCTGCTCTTTGCCCTGTATGAATTTTATCCACTTTGGAGTTGTGGTTTTGAATGAACCTTATTTTTGAAGTGATGCCTTTAGGATAAAGAATAACCTCATCGCCTACTGATATACTGCCGTCCGTGACAGTGCCTGTAACAACTGTACCGAAGCCGTCAGAAGAAAAGGTTTTGTTTATGGGCAATCTAAACGGAGCACTGGATTTTTGATTGCCGCCGGCATTTAGGATTAAGTTGAATAAAGATTTTTTTAGGCGGTCTAGATTTTGACCTGTATGAGCAGAAACGGGGATAATCTCGGCATTTTTAATGAAAGGATAGCTTTTATTTAATTCCTCCTTGATTTCATCGGTAGCCATTTCAATCCATTCTTCTTCTACTGTATCCGATTTAGTTAAAGCAATTACAGCTTTATTTATTGATAAAAGCGATAAAATATCCAAATGCTCTCTGGTTTGGGGCATTATTCCTTCGTCCGCAGCAATCACAATTAGTGCTAGTGAAATGGTTGAGGCACCGGCAAGCATATTTTTGATAAACTTTTCATGTCCCGGCACATCAATGATTCCTGCCCTTTGATTGTTGGGCAAGTCTAAATAGGCATACCCTAGCTCAATGGTAATGCCTCGTTTTTTTTCTTCTTTTAAGCGGTCAGTGTCGATGCCTGTCAGAGCTTTGATTAAAGATGTTTTGCCGTGATCAACATGACCTGCTGTGCCTATTATTGTGTGTGTTTTGTTCATGGTTTGTGGGGGGCGGGCTTTTATACTAGACCGCCTGTTGCATTAATTGTAACAGTACTATAGACGACCTTACAAGACAGCATCTACGGCTGCAAAGTCTCAATCGCTTTTTTGACAATCTCAAATTGTCCGTCAAATATTGTCCTTATGTCCATCAAAATGCAATCATTCTTAATCCTCACAATAATAGGAATATCATTGCCTCGCAACTGCTTTTCAATATCATTGACCTTCAATTTGTTAGACTTTAGTTCAACCCCAAAGGATGCTAAATTAAGGGTGGGCGCACTGCCGCCGCCTACTTGGCTGTCTAATTCCAGCACCTTAATTTTAAGATGTGACGGCAAGCCTTCTTTTAATAAACCGCACAATTTTTCTGCTCGGCTTTTCAATTCCTCCTTGCTGCTTGACAGCATTTTTAGTACAGGAATCTCACATTTTGCTCTTTCCTTATCCAAATAAATCTTTAATACCGGCTCTAATGCCGCCAAGCACAACTTGTCAACTCGCAACACTCTTGTTAATTGATGCTTTTTTATTAAATCCACCAATTCCTTCTTGCCTGCAATAATGCCGCACTGGGGACCGCCTAAAAGCTTGTCCCCTGAAAAGCAAATCAAGTCAGCCCCTTCCTTTATAGCAGATAAAACAGGTTGTTCATCTAGCAGTTTTGGCTCATACTCATCTAAAAATCCGCTTCCGAAATCATATACAAGAGGAATTTTATGCTTTTGTGTTAATGATTTTAATTCTGAAATAGTTGCCTCTTGACAAAAGCCCACTACCTTATAGTTGCTTGTATGAACCTTTAATATAGCGGCAGTTTTTTTGGTGATAGCTTTTTCATAGTCGGCTAGTTTTGTTTTGTTGGTAGTCCCTACCTCTTTTAATATTGCCCCGCCTAATTCCATTATGTCGGGGATTCTAAATGACCCGCCGATTTCTACCAGCTCGCCCCTTGATACGACGACCTCTTTTTTTGCTGCCAACGCCGACAAAATTAGCAGCACCGCCGCCGCATTGTTGTTTACTATCAATGCACTCTCTGCCCCTGTCAGCTTTGAAATCAACTCCTCAATATGAGTATACCGACTGCCTCTGTTTCCATTCTCTAAATTGTACTCCAGCGTAGAATAATTTTGCGCCACCAATGCCACATTTTCTGCCGCAGCACTTGGCATAGGCGCACGACCTAAGTTTGTGTGCAGGATTATGCCGGTGGCATTTATGACCGGGCGAAGGTTGTATTTGCTTGCTTGTTTAAGCTCATCAAGCACATTTCTTATGACACCGTTTATAAAATCCTCACCAAGCGGAGTATTTTTTTCAGGAATACAAGCTGTCCCGTCCAAAATAAGCGTTCGCAAATTGTCAAGCTCTTGCCTTATGACATCACTCAAAAGAGAGGTGCTGCCGCCGCTCTCTTTTGATAATATCAAATCTTTGATTTCATTAACTGACGGCAACCGCCGCAAACACTCTTTGCACAAATCAGAATTACTCCTTCACTAAAAATCCTTTTTTAATCAGAACATCTCTTGCTTTTTTCTCGTTTGCCTTATTGACCTGAATAACTATACCGGTACAGCCCATACCGCTTGCCGCATAAATGCCTGCCGTCCATATTGCCTCTACTGCCGCATCCAAATTCTCAATCTCTACTCCGTTTATATCAGTATCCACAATCTCAACCGCAGGAGCTTTCACTTGTTTCGCCGCCGCCTTTTTTGCAGTCTTAGGCTTTGTACCGCTTGCCGCCACAACACTTTCTAGCACCTTCTCCAAGCCCGCTTTTTCTGCTTTCTTAAATTCGTCCCTAACCACCTTTTTATAGCTGCCGTTTACAAGCTCTGCCGCAAATAAAATAGAATTTGCCACAACCGGCACACCGCTTGCCCTAGACAAAATCAACACTAATTTATCATAATCAGCCGCAACACCGGGTCCGTATCCAAAACCAATACTCTCATAGCTTCCGCCTGTAGTAAACGCACTAAACATTTTCATCAGCACATTTCCTGTCAAGCTATCACAAACAAGCACATCACACGCCGCCGTCATCGCATCGTTGCCCCTCATAATGCAACCGCCGTCGCTTCTGTTGCTTCCTGCAAATTCAATATCATATCCGGCCGCTTTCAAATCCTTTAAAGCCTTTTCACAAGTCCTTGCCCCGTCCACATTTAAAATACCGACAGTAGGCTTTTTGATTCCGCTTGCTTTTGCCGTAATAATTCCATACAGTGCATTTTTAATCATAGCTTCAGCCCTGTTTGTTGATGATGTCCCCGTAGTAGATGCAATATACATGGCTTTTCCGTATGCGGGAGTGATTACCCGACCGACAGTGGACACACCGATAGGGAAAGAGTAGTGCATGGTCACAGCACCATCCGCCTCTTTAGATTTGAGCAATGCATCCATTTTTTCATGCATCTCTTTTTCACAGCTTGTTTGAACTATATTGACTGCTTTAGAATGGTCGCCTTGAGAGCCGATATAGATTATTTCTGCCGCATTAGCTTTTGCCGCTTGCAGCGCTCCCTCAATCATATTAGCTTCGCCATGCTCAGAGCCTAAACCGGTCAAAATGATTTTTGGTAATTTCGGGCGATCGGGGACTCCCGCCCCTACGGCTACTCCCCCATTCTTTTGAATAATAAAAGATACGCCGTCAAATAGGTTTGTCATTCTCCCCAAAAATAGACTCCCCTTTCCGATAATCATACTGTTTTTGATTTTGCCTGCCAAAATATCCTGTCTAAAAAACTCTAGTGCCGGCGCTCCGGACGGAATATGTCCTTGAGTGGGAGCCCATCCATGAGTGCCGACTCTAGTAGTGAAAGCATCTATTTCAGTTCTTGCAAGCTCTCCTTGCATAACGGCTAATGCACCAATCATCTTAAAGTTTTGAAGAGCGACATTGCCGGCCCCTGCTTCCGGATTGTGCATTTCAGATGCATACCTATCAATGTCCGAGATTTTTACACCCATTTTTTCTAGCGGGTCTGCTACTAATGCTTTGATAACAGCTTGAGGGGCAGAGCCGCTGCCCACTGTGTGCTTGCCTGTATAAGGTGACAAAATTTCAGGATTTATGCCGTCATTTTTTGAGATAAGAACAGCAAAGCTTCCCACTACATCTTCAATAACAGGCATATCTTTTTTGACATGGTCTTTTCCGTTCATGCCTAATTTTGCCGTACTTCCTCCTGCCGCCACGATTACATTATCGTATGTTCCGGATGCAACAAGTGCCGCCGCATGAATAATCGCATGAGTAGGAGCGGCACAGAATGCACGAATATCAGACCCGGATGCGTTTACAAATCCACAAGACTCTGCACACGCTTTAGCCAAGTTGCCGCCGCCCCGTTGGTTCATGTCGCCCACTGCTTCTTCAGAGCAATCCAGCACCATATCAACCTCATCAGCGGCTATACCGGTATACTTAACCAAATTCAAAATAGCTGTCACAGACGATGCTTTTGACACCAAATTCTCTAAAATCACATGCGCAGATAAATTTTCATCAATGTCATGCGCTCGTTTTACGCAGCCAATAAGCTTTTGATTATAATATAATCCTTCAGCATGATTATTTTTGATTTCATTAACTATGTCGCCGGGGTCAACACCTGCCCCTATCTTTGCCTTTAATTCGGCAGTAATAAGCGGATGCTTGTCAAACCCGGGTTTATGCTTAGCGATAAAAGCAGTGTCCAACATTATTAGATTAAATGCGTCTACTGCATGCATAAGCAGATAAAACTCTTCCTCAGGCATAATTTCGCCGTTTTTAGAAAAGCGGCTTGCGCCTTTTATGGGCTTATCAAACCATGGCAAATCGCCGATAGTATTAAGAAACTCGGGAGCTTTGTTCCCGATATATACTTGCGTAGGAGGATAGGCTACGACATCAGAAAAAGCACGCAAATGCTTTGGCAATGCTTTTAGATAATCTGAGTTGGGATTGACGATTCGCTCTGTAGTTTGAGTTGAGCCGTTGTGAATAACCATGTCGGGTGCATGGATCAAGGTATAGGCAGCGCCTTTTAGAATACTGTTCATTGTTGTTTCTCCTATGATAGAAAGCTATTTCATTTTTAATAATACCACATCATAAAGCACATTGTCTAATGTTTTCTAATGTTAATTTTTATTTAACCTCTTTTTTTCAAAAAAGAACAAAAGAGATAGGGTTTTAAACACCCTATCTCCCTTTGAATATTTTATCCTCTAAACACTTTCAAAACCATCCTTTCAAGATTGCTTTGTATCTGTACAAATTTTTCTCGTTAAATAACTATAAGATTGTCTATCACTTCATTTATGAAGCATCTTGATGTCCCCGGAGACATTGTGAAGGTGATTGCTATAGTTCTTCTTCTTGCTTGTATTATGTATTGCTCTTGAGCCATAGATGTTCCCATAAGGGTTGTTGTCAGACTGATTCTGGTCATTTCTACTTCATTATAAACAACGCTTTCTCTTTGTACATTTGATACAACAGCCCCCGGCAGCCCTGCCTCAATAGAGCGCCTATATTCTTCAAGGTCTATGTCATCTAATTCTGTGCTTCGTCTGCCTGATACAATATTAAAATTGGGCAAGCCTGTTCCAAACTGCACATCTACACCTGCTATAGGCGTTGCTTCATTCCATGAATCACTAAGCAAGAAAGCGATTTGGTTGTTAGTCCACCATGAAAAACCCTCAGGCGCTTCAAACGGCTCTTCAAATTGGACACACGCTGATAGAGTAAGCGCAAACGCTAGTGTCAATACAATAGTGCATAATATGATTATTTTCTTTTTCATGTTTTTGTTCCTTTAGATATTTGTTGTGCACAACCGCACAAAAGACCGGTTGCCTTGTATGAATAATACAAGGCAAACCGATGTCTGTTATTTCATTAATAATAAATTAAAACTTGCAATACTGCGAGCGAATGGTGTTCATTTCCTTTGCTATCTCAGCAACATCCAATACCATTTCCATCATGCCGACTTGTGCATCATAAATGCCTGCATCAACAATGCTTTTGATTTCTTCTTCACAAATGTGATATACCTTTAGTCCCAACGAGACTCCTGTGAGTGGACCTGCGAATGTAGGGTCGCCTGCTGTGACAGTTTCTGCCGCAAGGCCTGCTGCTTCTGCCTCGGCTGCGCCGATGACAACAACAACATTTTCTGCGCCAAACTTTTCACTAAATTCTTTAACCCTTTTTTGATTCTCTAAGTCCATTGCACCGGCCGCCGTTCACACAAAGCACTCCGTTGATGAGAAGATAACCTCAGCTCCCGCTGATTTTACGCATTCTTCAATCGCAGGTCCGGGAACGCCGTCTCTATCTCCGATGATCATGACTTTTTTGTTTTTTAACATGGTTGGTTTGTACCTCCTTTTTATTTTAACGAAGAATTCTAAAGTTCTGAATTCTGAATTAACTAGATATGTTTTTTTATCATCTCTTCAATCTTCTCTTCTGTGCAATCGTCTTTTACCAGCTCTTCTATTTTGACACCATCATTATAAATAGCAACAACAGGCAAGCCCATAACCTTTTCACCTATTGCAAGACGCATCGCTGCTGCTGTGTTTAGCTTAGTAAACTTGATTTTGCCGCCATAGGCTTCTGAAAATTTAACGACCGTAGGCATAAGCGCCGCACATGGCACGCAGCTTGGTGAGAAAAAGTCTACCAAGACTTTGCCCTTAGCTTGTTTGACCTCTTGGTCAAAGTTTTCTTTGTTTAGTTCAATCATTTTTGAGTTCTCCATTAAAAAATTATTTAGTTATTTTTTAATGATAAATGATAAGTGATAAATGACAAATGAAGGCAAATTAATTATTTTTGGCAAAAACAAATAGGGCATCCTTAATTTATAATTTATCGTTTATAATTTATCATTTGTTAATATAATGCTCTGCTTGCACAGCCGCGATAGCGCCGTCCGCTGTAGCTGTCACAACCTGCCTTAAAGCTTTCAATCTTACATCCCCTGCCGCAAAAACTCCGTCCACATTTGTTTTCATGTTTTCATCAGTTTTGATATAGCTATGCTCTAGGTTAATCTTATCCACAAATAAATTTGTGTGCGGAATAAAGCCCACAAACCCAAAAACCCCAAATGTCGGGTCTTCATCTGTTGCCTCAATTGTTTTAGTTTGCCCGGTTTTTAGGTCCTTGATTATCATACTGGTCAAGATACCGTCACCATCAAGCCTAACAATTTCATGCGATAGCAACAATTTAATTTTGGGATGGTTTTTGACCTTTTCTTGAATAGATTTTGCTGCCTTAAACTCATCTCTGCGATGAATAATTGTCACTTCTCTGGCAAAATTGGCACAAAACATCGCTTCCTCCAAAGCAGAGTCGCCGCCGCCCACTACATAGACCGGCAGCTCTTCAAAAAATGCCGCATCACAGGTAGCGCAATAAGAAACGCCCTTACCGATGAAATCCTTTTCGTTTTCACAGCCGATAGGCCTAGGATGTGCGCCGGTTGCAACGATAATAGATTTAGCTTGATACGAAGCTTTGTTGCACTTAACTTCCTTAATTTTGCCGTCAAGCTTGACCTCAACTACAGTATCATAAACCTTTTCAGCGCCAAAGTGCGCCGCTTGCTTTGCCATTCTTTCTATCAAAGACTGCCCGGACTCATGGTCAACTCCGCCCGGATAGTTTTCAATTTCACTCGTCATGACAATCTGCCCGCCGTCTTTATTTTTTTCAATGATAAGCGTAGACATTCTTGCACGACCGGCATAAAGACCTGCTGACAAACCGGCAGGACCCGCACCTATTATAATTGTATCATAGATTTTTGACATAATTTTTCCTCTAGCATTTGCCATTACAGCAACAAGCCGCTTTTTTATTTTCTTTTGCTTCTAGCATATCAATTGCACTACCGCAACACTCCTTTGCACACAAGCCGCATCCATTGCATTTTGAATAATCAATGATTATGCGACCATACGGGTTTCCGCCACAAGAATACAAATCGTTTCCGCAACCGGTATCATCACAGCAACCGTCATCAGTGCAGGCAACAGGTATTTTGCCTTTTCTGTTCGGGTCAGCGCAGTTGCAATTAAGAGTTTTATCCAAAATCGGCTCAAGCGCTTCAATATAGCTGATTGCTTTTTTAGGGCAGCATTTGATTGCTGTGCATACGGTTTTGCTGGCAAAACATCTTTTTAAGTCTACAGCAGGTTTCATATGAATTTTACTCCGTAAAATTTTTGGTAACAGGAAAATAGAGAAATAGAGAATAGGCTGTAAATTCCCCTCCGGCAGAAGAGTGCCCCACGGATGCTCCATGATTTGGGGCGGGATGGTTTTTCTGTTAGAGATGTAGTTTTTTGAAGAGCAATCATTATAGATGCTCCGCACTTTCACCCATCAACAACCCCGCCCTTCGGGCACCCCTCCTTTGGAGGGGAATTAATTTACACCTCTTAACCATTACTCCTGCTTAACATCATCGGTAAGGAGGGGAATTAATTTGCTACTTAACCTTTCTCCTGCTTAATATCATTGGTGTGGGCTTATTCAAGCAGTGTAATTCATTTACTATTTAACTATTGCTCGCTACTTAACCTCAAATTAACTATTGCTCACTACTTAACCTCAAACACAGTTTGCTCACTGACTGCCGTTCCCAATGCCGACAAAGCAGTATCAACCAGCTTTGCCCTAATCACTTTTTCTTCTGCCATAGTTTTTGCAGGGTTTCCAAAGGGATAAGGGATAGCAATCGCAGGAACAATTCTGTTTGCACCCACTGTCAATGAAATAGGCGTAACTGTACACACATGAACAACAGGGATGCCTAGCTTTTCAATTTCCTTAACCATCGTTGCGCCGCAACGAGTGCAGGTGCCTCAGGTGCTGGTTAGGATTACTGCATCAACCTTATCTTTTAGCAATTTTTGAGCAAATTCAGCCGCAAAGCCTTTAGAGTTTTTGATTGAAGTGCCGTTGCCCGTTGTTGTATAAAACTTGTTGTGTAATTTTCCTATTTTGCCGGCTTTTTCTAAATCTCTCAATACATCCACAGGCAATACCCTGTCTGCATCCTGATTTGCATACAGCGGGTCATATCCGCCATGGGCCGTTTCATAGGTTTTGTCCGTCAAATCCATTACGCCGCCAATATCATATTCACCATATTTAGATGCAGAAGACGACTCAATGTGGTCAGGGTTGTTTTTAGGAACAATACCGCCGCTTGTCACTAGAGCAACTGTCGCCTTTTTCATGTCCTTAATAGGCTTAGCAGGCTCAACTCTGTCAAAATCTGGCATAGGATATTCTGTAGTAAACGGCTTGTTTGAAAGTTTTTTCAAAAGCATATCCACCGCGCGCCTAGAGCCTCTTGCATAATCAAAAAAGTTTACTCTGACTCCGTTTGGCAAATATCCATCTTCAATTGATGCCCCGATTTCTTCTTTTTTAGCCAGCTTCAAGCCTAAAGCCGCCATTTTGGGAGCAGCGTTTCTCATGTCTACCGCACTGTCTTTTGTTTCAATCAAATACACGGCATTTTTAAACATATCTGCACCGGGGTTTTCTCTGTACATTCCGGATACAGCAGCAATGCCTAATTCTTTTTGCACTAAATCACATATTGTACCGCAAGCAACCCCATAACGACCCGCATTAAACGCAGGGCCTGCAACAAATAAATCGGGCTTTGCCGACTTAATCATGTCCAATAATTGTTTTTTGGCTGCCGCTAGATTTTCATTGAAATAGCTGTCGCCGCAAATGATTGTATGCGTAATCTCTGCTTTGTCGCCAAAGGCAGTTTTTAACGCTAAGCCGGGACCCACAACCCCCTCTCTGATTTCAGGCTTGTGGTCTGCTTTTTCTTCTCCGCCGATTCCGGCATAAAATTGGTTTATATAGTGTACTACTTTTAGTTTTTTTGTAGCCATTTTTGTGGTTTCTCCTTTATGGTTGTTTGGTTATGGTCAAGAGGCTATAAAGTGTTGACGGATAATTTGGATGGGTTTGAAAAATTAGGTTTAGAGTAATTCTGGATTGCTTTAGCTATCCAGATTAATTTCTATCTCTATCCTTTGTCAAACTACTCCAACTCTACTACACCATTACTTTTTACCATTTACTTGACAATCTATTATCTAGCACTCATTTTATTAAAACCAAGCTCATTGGTTGCCCCGATGATTGCTTGAATTTCAACAGTAATTGTGCCGTCTTTTTTGTTTAGGCTGCCCTTAAAGCCGCCTGCAATTTTGTCTGTATAATCCAATGTGCCGATTACTTTTTCAAGCTTAGGCAAGGTTATGAGCTGGTTTGCGTTTCCGCCGGTAACAACTGCATCAGCACTAGGGTCAGCGTCAGCAAGCGATTGGCTTGTTCCCTCTCTGCCCGCATATTCATCAGTAATTATTACGGTCTTGGTTCCGACAGCTTCAACCTTTTTGCAATTCATTATTAAGTCTGTATCAGGATTTCCAAAGCCTTCTTGAGAGATAATTACTCCGTCCAAATCTAAATGCTCTACCAATTTAGCCGTCCAGTCAGATGACCTTTGCTTGTCTGCCAAAAAGACATTTTCATTTGTAATAATCATCGCACAGAAATTAAGTGTTTTTCCGTGCTCTTCAAATAAATCCTCTATAACAGGATTGTTTTGGTGGTGATAGGTGGTGTTTTTATCGCAAGCCGATACGCAGTTTCCGCTTATAATTGCCCCGTCAAAAATTTCTGTCGGAGAAATCATAGTAGTCAGCGACTGTTTCATGTCCACGCCATATACATAAGTATCATGCAAAAGACCTTGAGATTGAAGCATTTGCACATAACCCACTCTAGGCAGCTCAGGATATTTTTTAGCCGATTGCATCATAGGCAGATATTCATATGCTTTGACCTCATCAGGCTTTATGTCCTTGCCAAGCTTACCCAATTCATAAGCCACCTTAAGTCCGGCCTTTCTTAAAGACTCTTCATAAGTGTGCGTATGCAGACCTTTTTTAGGAGTAAAATCTATGCAAAGATTAAGCGTTTTAGAAAAGGGCGTATATTCTGCACCCACTCCGCTCATATCAATTATGCCCTCTTGAAAGCCTACGATAGAGCCGGTTGTTACCACAGCCATTCCTTTTAGAACATGAGTAATGCCGTTGCCCACTGTCGCGACCTTTGACACGACGCCCGGAAAGATGTCGCCGCCGCCGGACACCTTGCATCTTGGCTCAATTACATCTTTAACGGGAGTAATGCGTACACTTTCACCGGGTTTTGCTATGTCAAAAGAGACACTTGCAAAGTTTTCATCCGCAAGGATGATTTTTTCCAGACATTTTTTTGATACAGTCAATATGCCTTTTTTAATTTCGCATTTGTCTCCAAATTGAATGTCCTTGATGTTGATATGACCTAGTTCTAGATTCATTTTTTATGTTGCTCCTTTTTGGTTTGTTTGTTTTGTTGATTGGTGATAAAATTCCCCACCTGTAGAGGGATGCCTCACGAATGCTTCTTCGCGCTGAGGCGAGGTGGTCTAATGTTGGTGTTTGGTGGTGTTTAGGATACGGGGCTATTGAATTAAGCCTAAATCAAGCATTTGCATATGCTCTTTATACTGCTCTAAAATCGTTATATCCCTCTCATCAAAATTCTTTGCCAGCAATACAGCCCCCTCTATTATGTTGAGGGATTGCATGTCTAGTTCCTCTGTCCTTTGAGTCAGCCAAATAGATTTATAAAGCGTTTCATTTGGCTTGATACTGCCCGACAACGGGTGAGAAAGCAATTTGTGTCCCTTGTGGATATAATCTCTTGCAGCAAGAAGTATATTATGCAAAGAAACATCCTGAAAATCAATGCTTGTCGTGCTTTTTAACCGCTCAAAAACAAGCGGATTGTTGGTCAAGATGAATTTCATACAGACTTCTCCATTAAACCAACGACATTATAAAGCATTTTTTTATAAAAGCAAAATGTTTTAGGGGTGGTTTTGAAATTTTTTCAATAGATAATGCAGCCGCTCTACAACACTTTCGGGACTGGGCTTTTGATAGCCGCTTTTTTCAAGCTCTCTTGCCCAAAGACATATGGTGTTTGGGCTTATTTCATACATTTTAGCTATAGTCCTAAACGACAGACCATATGAATAAAGCGCCACAGCTATTGCTTTTTCCTTACGAGAATATCTTGACCCCTCTTTTGTATACTGATATCCGCACTTTGTGCATTTGAATCTTTGCCTGCCATGGTGAACACCGTTCTTAACAAACCTGTCCGCCTCGCATTTAGGACACATCATACATAACCATCCTTTCAATTATTATCTTTATTTCATTCTTGATTGTATCATATCTAAAATATTGTATCCAAGCAAAAATCATTCATTTAGGACATTAATCAGGAATTTGCTAAAATTTTCCCAAAATAAATCCGTTTGACCGCTTAAATATGTTGACTTATACATTTTTATTGTTTATAATACCTAAACTATTAGTATATTTTTATACAAAATAAAAGGAGAAATATTATCCACCATGATTAACGAGAAAAACATCAAGCTCTTTTCTGATAAATGCCACAAAATCTTTGAGCAGGTTCAAAGAGACTTAATCGGACAAAAAGGTGTCGTAGAAGGAACCATTATCGCCATGATTGCCGGCGGAAATGTTCTGCTAGAGGGTGTTCCCGGAGTTGGAAAAACCCGTCTTGTCCGCTCACTTGGCAGAGTATTTGACCTTCCCTTTTCAAGGATACAGTTCACTCCCGACCTAATGCCTGCCGATGTAACAGGTACAAACATCATCATCAAGGATGAAAAAACGGGCAACTCTAAATTTGAATTTCAAAAAGGCCCCATCTTCTCTAACATAGTTCTGGCGGACGAGATCAACCGTGCTACGCCAAAAACACAGTCAGCGCTTCTAGAGGCGATGCAAGAGCATAAGGTTACTGTTATGGGTGTTACAAGAGCACTTGATGAGCCTTTCTTCGTTTTAGCAACGCAAAATCCTATTGAGCAGGATGGTACTTATCCGCTTCCTGAAGCACAGATGGACAGGTTTATGTTTAAGCTGATTGTTACTTATCCTTCAACCGCAGAGCTTAAAGAAATAGTAAACATGACGCAAAAAACTATGGAAGAGGTTGCCGATGCCGTGTGTAACGGTCCTGAGTTGTTGGAGATGAGAAAGGTTGCAAATGCTATTCCTGTTGCAAACGATGTAATGGACTATGCTATGAACCTTTGTGCCGCAACGCATGCTGATTCAGAAAATCCTTCTCAAGCTGCCAAAAAATTTGTCAGGTTCGGAACAAGCCCGAGGGCAGGTCAGGCTATTATTTCTGCCGCTAAGGTTAAGGCTCTTCTTAATAATAGATTCAATGTATCTTATGGCGATGTAAACGAGCTTGCTTTCCCTGTTTTCAGACACAGAATCAAGCTAAACTTTGAAGCGATTGCAGACAGAGTTTCGGCAGATGATGTAATCCATATGATTCTGAAAGAAAAGGGCATTGATTATAAAGCAAGCCAAACTCTAGAAAATGCTGCAGCTGAAAGAGCGGCTAAGCAGGCTAGGGAAGAAAATAAATTTGGCGATATAGACGAAGAGGGCGGAAGAAAAAAGAAAAAAGGTCTTTTCGGCAAAAAAAATAGAGACGCAGAGTTTGAAAAAGCGGTTCAAGAGGCGCTTGAAGAAGATGCGGCAGCACTAGCGGCAGCGCAAGCATCGTCAGAGCAGCCTTTAGAGTAATTTTATAGCTTAGGATAATATAGGATTTAAGAATATTGGGGGTTGTTGTCAAAGGCTTGCTCATGCAGATCACCATTCGTTGCGCAGCTACCCCCAACCCCTATACTTCCCCACTACCCACACGGAGTTTAATCCATGAAATCAATTTTAAGTGATTCATTTTTTTCTAGGCTTGAGGCATTAGCCTTAAATCTTAGCACAAACCTATCCGGGTTTTTTGGCGGCAAGCACAAGGTCAAGACCTATGGTCAGACAGTGGAATTTTCTGATTATCGCGAATACCAGCTAGGTGATGATATTAGACGAATTGACTGGAATTTGTATAGCCGCTTTGAAAAATATTTCATCAAGCTATTCACTGATGAAAGACAAATGCATCTTCAAACTTTTATTGATTGCTCGGCATCTATGGGCAAACACAATCCGGAGAAATCAGCATATGCTGTGGCAATTGCGGCGGCTCTTGGCTTTTTGTCTGTCCACAACATGGATAAGGTATCTTATAAAGTAATCAGAGGGAAAAATGCAGATGACTTGGCCGGACTTATTGTAGGCAAGCAATCATTTTTCAGAGCCATAACCGACCTTGAAAATATAGAGTTTGTTCAAGAGGCATTTATTGATGAAGCTATAATAGCCTGCCCTGATGTTGGATCTAAAGACGGCTTGACTGTTATTATTTCAGATTTTATGACTGAAAGCGGCTGGAAAAAAGCGGTTAATTATCTTACCTACAAAAAAAGACAGGTGCTGTTGGTGCATATTTTATCTCCTGATGAATTAGACCCTTCTTATTCGGGAAGAATGTCATTGATTGATAATGAAGCTTCAGGGCTTGAAGATAGCAAAAACATGAAAGTTAGGATTACTAGAAGCTTGCAAAAGGCGTATGATCAAGCCATGAGAGATTTTAGGCAAGACATAAAGGATTTTGCAAGAAGCAGAGGGGCGGATTATATCATGATTGATACCTCTAAGCCTATAGAGCAGGTATTGTTTGGAGAGCTGTTGAAGGTTGGAATAATGGGCGCATAGGATTGGGTGTGAAACTAAAATGCTGTTGCTAGGCATTAGACTTAAGAAAAAAGCATAATGCCTAGCCATAATTTTGTTGACAAAGCTTGTTTTTTGTGATATTATTGTTCTGTGCTTAATCTATTGTTGCTGTTCCCCCCGTTTTTTGTTGTGATTTATTTTTCAAAATATCTTTATTATTGAGGCGTAGCGCAGTTTGGTAGCGCACCTGGTTTGGGACCAGGGGGCCGCAGGTTCAAATCCTGTCGCCTCAACCAAGAAAGAAACGAGTTGAACTTTTTCAGTTCAACTCGTTTTATATTTTAGTCATTAAAATTTATTGTCAACTTTACATATAAATGTGAAAAAATACTCGTTGAAGGGTGTTGAAGATGGGAGTTCTTGTGATTTCAGGGCGGTTAGTAATCGGATTATAAATTATCTCCCCTGTTTCTTCATCTCTTTTGGGCTGCTCTATGAAATCAAAATCAGGCGTATACGCCCCGGTACCATCCTCTTGCCCCATAATCCTCAAAAATAAATCGTTTATCCAATTAGTAAAATTATTCAGCATGTTAAATTGAGACCAGTGGTATCTGTTGTTTAATCTCTCTGCCAAAATATAGGGATGCATTTCATTCCTAAACTCATCCATCAAAGCATACTCTCCAAACTGCTCAAAGCCAATTATCAAAGCACTAAACGCAGACATATATCCACTGTACCTGATAAAATTGCTCTCTGAATTAAGAGTGATATACCATGCCACATCATTGGCAAAGTCCTCACGCATAATCCCCCTTGCATGAGCAATCTCATGTGCCATTACAAACGAGCGAGAGGACGCAGGCAGCAAAGCATTGATATTAGCCTCAGACAACGGCGGAAAAAACACCCCGGCAATGCCCATCTCACTCATCAGCCTACCGCTTCTGAAAATGGATACATTTACATTATGATTAAAAACTCCGGGCAGGCTTGCCCTATTAAATTCGGCGTTTAGCTTGTCAGATAATGCCCTGTCTGTATAAGGCTGGATTACATTTCCATGCTCATCTCTGTCAAGAGCTTGTGCCAAATAATTGAAATCATTTAGAAAATGTGTTGTGATTCTTTCAAAATCGGTCAAAGAAATATCGCCGTCAAAAATAGGAACAGGCGAGGTTGTTTGTGCATAAGAAAAGCCAGCCGCCATAAAAAAGGTGGTCAAACAAACTAAAACGGCTAAAAGGATAGACAAAAAAGAATGTAGTGCTTTCAATCGTTTTTTTCTTATCAAACGGACGATGGTTAAAGTCAGGTATGACAGGACAAAAATAATAGCCAAATATACAAACACCTCAAATACAGAAAAAGGCAGCATATTGGAAGCATTGCCCATAATGAAGGCGAAGCTGCGCGAAACAGTGTTGTTTAGAAACATTGCAACTGTATAAAATTGGCGCATAATAATCATTAAAACAAGCAAGCCTAAAAATACAGCAGCGGTAATGACCAGCCGCTTTAATGCTGCTTTTGTTTTTTGATGAGGTGTTTTTGTCATAACATAAACTGATTATTTTTATTGAATGTAATTTTATTATATCTGCATAGCACAAAAAAGAAAATTATTAATTTCCGTTTATATACAATATACCCAATGTCCCTTTTCCGCAATGCGTTGTGATAGTGCTGCCTGCTTTGGTTTCTATAATTTCCTTAAAATCAGGCGCAAGCTGTTTTATCAATGCCTTTGCTTGGTCAACAAGCTCCTCTTCAACATGGCTATGCGTAATAAAAATTCTTGCATAATCGGGAGTATTATATTTTGCAAGTGTTTCTTCAATATATCTAACCATACTTTTGCTGAAAGGCGAAAACTTATATTTTCTTGCAGGAATAATTTTTCCGCCCTCTACCTGCAGCACAGGGCGTATTTTTAGTATGCCCGCCAAAATCATTTGTAGTCCGCTGCATCTGCCGCCCTTGTGCAAAAATTCTAAATTGTTTACAATAAAGGACGCTTGAACCTGAGGCGCCAATTCATTGATCTTGTCCACTATTGCTTGTGCTGCCATTCCCGCTTGGACTAGCTCTAATGCTTTTAAAACAAGCAATCCGATGCCCGTTGACAGCGACCTTGAGTCAATTACAAAAACCCCTTCCATCTCGTCCGCCGCTGCTTTTGCGTTTGCATATGAAAGTGACAACTCATTTGAGCAAGCAAAATGAATAAGCTGCCCGTTAGGCGGCTTGTGCTTAGCAAAAAAGTCGGTGTATTCAACTGAATTAACAGCTGCGGTTTTAGGCAAAATCTTTTTTTGATCATAGGTTTCAAAAATATTTGCTGGGTTAATGTCTATTCCGTCCCTATATTCTTTTCCCTCTAGCTCAATATATAGCGGCATTACAGGAATATCCTTTTGTTCAAACAGATACTCTAAATCTGCTGTTGAGTCTGATGTTATTCTAACTATTGACATGATTTATATGTCTCCTTTATTTTTTTATTGTGAATTTTTTGGCGGGCAGCCAGCACGCAGCAGCTTTATTTCGTTCAAATTTCCAGCTGCTAAACACTATCTCTGGCTCTTCTTCCCCATATAAAAAGCAAAAACCTATCCCAAAAATTGTCATCGTCCATTATCCTGCGTACTCTCCCCACCACCTTCTCTCTTTCTATAAAACCCGCATCCCTTGAATCATACGACCTGTTTCTGTTGTCCCCCAGCACAAAATACTTGTCATCAGGTACCCTAAAAATAATTTCCTCGTCAAAAAGCTTATAGATAATATCAGCAATATAATCAGGCTCTAAAATATTTGCTATTTCACTGGTTTGATAATAGCTAAACAGCGGAGAAACAACAAAAGCCCGGTTATTTTCACTCAAATAATATTCATTTATTAAAGAAAATATGTTGCCTTCCTTTCTAATAAACAGATGAGTTCTGCCTCTGCCCTCTTCTCTTACAAATAACAATTGGTCACCGCCTATCCCTATCACTCTTTTGATATTATTCTGCGGCTCATTGTTTCTAGGCGGGGCTTCAAAAACAATGATGTCTCCTCGCTCTATGTTTCTTGATGATGTCCTAAGCAGCACCTGATTGCCGTTTCTCAAAGTATTCTGCATAGAGCTGCCTCGCACATTGACTAGCGTAAACATATTAAAAAACACAATAAACAACAAAAGCAAAACAATCAAAAGCCACAAAAAGATGCTAAACACCCTGTTGAATTTTTTTCTTCGTTTAGCTATTGTGTTGCTTGTCGGCAAAATGCTTTCATCCGTTGAACAGGATGATTCTCCACCATTGCTTATGCTGTCAAAGCCAAAATCGCTCACTATTGAACAATCTTCTATAGTGCTGATAATCTCATCTTTAGGGACGGCTAAGTTATGGCCAATGCCGTCCTCTATTTTTTTGCCGTTTTGGTGGTTATCCATAATTTAATGGGGATTAGCGGGGCTGGTGTGCAGTGCCCCCGTATATTTATAATTATATGTTTAATATTTCATTAAAGTCAAGTAAAATAAGCTTATTTTTTGACCGCTAAAGCTATATCTGTTGTATAATGTGCAAAATAGTTGAGTTTCTTGTGTCACAGAAAAAAGGTCAATGTCAAAAAATCTTCTGCTGCACGCTAAGCTATACCCAAATCACTGACCCTATCAGCACATCCTCTTCAGCCCTAAGCTCTATCCCTATTACCCTATCAAAAACAGGCAACCCCTTTGCACTCTTAAAATCCTCGGGGGATAACGAAATCATTGCCCAATCCTTTTCTATAATATTTTTCTTGTGTCTAAATACCTCGGTTGACGGCTGACAGCTTGTGTCCAACGATTGATGGCTGGTGGTCAATATAAACTCAACAACACTAGGTACTTTGGTGTGAAGCACAATCTGCAATAGCGAGCCCGCCTCTCCCCTGTTTATCATATCACCTGCCGCATATGTTGTCAGCCTCTTTGCTTTTATGCCCTCCAGTTCAAACGGTCCTTTTGCTATAATTGGCACATCCGTCTTAAAAAAATCGCTTCCTCTTATAAGCCAGCCACTGTCTTTATAGCCTATCTTATATATTATGCGCCCTCTTTTTGTCTGATCTGCGACATTTCTAACCGCCGCAATATCTATCATCTCTGATGAAAGATTAAAACCGCATTTGGTCAAAACACTTGCAAATAGTTTATGGTCTTGACTAGATCCGTCTAAGCGGGCAAGGTATTTATTTTCACTTATTTTTGTGTGTTTAATTATTTTCCAATTGCGATAATCCGCTATGCCGCTCTCCGCAATATACATTTTGACATTATCAAACTCCCCTTCAAGCTCTATATAATTAGCACCCTCTGAAACTGATGCGGATATTTTGGGACGACACGGTATTTTTTGACAGCCGTTATTCATGGCTAAATCAAACCACTTTATAAGATTATCCCTTTGCTCATCACTCACCGCATTTGATGAAAGCGCAAAAATGCTTAGCCTTGACTGCTCTCCGCTCAAATATAATTCATTTAAATAATCAAACTCACCGCCCTTTTGATTTGTAGCTGCATTTATCAGCACAGGAAAATCAGTTTTTGCAGCATACACACGGCTGTCAAGCGCCGCCTTATATGCAATATTGTCTTGGTTAGCTCCAAAAAGGTCACCGCAAAAAAATGTTGCCCCGCACTTTATGCCTTTATCAATGCTCGCTTTATAAACTAGGCTTGCCCCCTCGTTTATACCTAAAATGCCCAGTTTATCTTTGTCAATATTAAGGTCTTTGTAATATTCTTCAAGATAAGACAAAGCAAACAAGGCACAGGTAGTAAAATAATAATGTGCCGAGGTTTTTATGTCCGTAGGACAAGTGTATAAATCGGTTTTCCAATAGTTGTTTTTTGCTTTAGGATAAATAGAATGATGTGTTTTTTGTGTGCCGGCGCCGAAATAATCTACCAGAAGAATAGAATATCTATTGTCAAACAAAGCAAGCAGCTGCTCAGCATCCATTGTGTCTATGCTTTGATGCGCCGGCGGCAATAATATTAGCGCCGGATTATTTTGTACAGCATCAGACGGAACTGACAAAAAGCGAGCATAAATTCTTATGCAGCCCGATTCTGTTTTTAGCCCGCTAAAATATAATCTTTTGTCAATAAATGGAGTATCTTTTTGACTGACTATAGTGGGACAAAGAGGCGTGTGTCTATCAAAGCTTTCCCATAATTGCGAGGGTGTAATAATTGACATAGATAATAATATAGCACATTTTTTTATGCCTGTCAACTTAATTATAGTATGTATTTTTGCTAACTGCTTAATCCGCTGCCTATTCTCTTGTATATAAAACATAGATTTCTTGCAAAAACACCAATATGACCCTAAAATTGTTTGACAGAAGAGTATTGTGTGATATATTCTTATAATAGTATGAATATAGTCGCACAAAATTTTATTAATAGGACTGTAGCTATGATGATGCATTCGGGTTACCGAATGTAGTTTTTGTGTTGCTCTTATAAAAAAGACAAGCAAGCTGCCATTTGGTAACCCGTTAAAGTGTTATCAAATGGCAGTTTTTTTTATGCCGTTTGAAATTTAACAAAATTTTTAGGCGGCATTCTTTTATTGTTGACAGACTAAATTCATACAAAAAAATAAAAGGAAATAACAAACCATGAAAAAAATATTTAATACAATTATTGCTTTAGCAATTTTTACAGCCACGCTAGGCTTTGGACTTATATCCACAGCATGCAGGCTTGATGACCCCTATCTAATCAGAATAACCGCATCCTTAAACCCTCACTCCCACATCCTAAGGCACATTGAAGCAGACCTTTATCAGCAAGGCTTTAGGCTGGATATTAGAGAATCCGGTTGGGAATTACAAAATGATTTTGTCAGAGACGGAGAGGTGCTTGCAAACTTTTTTCAGCACAGACCATTTTTAGAAAATTGGAACACAAATGTTAATACAGGTGCCGCAGTTGTGCCGGTTGCAGGCATTCACTTTGAGCCTTTGGGGATTTTTCCCGGCACAAGAGGCGGGGCGACAATTGCCGCTGCCGGTGCTGCACTTCAAGCAGGCGATAGAATTATTTTTCCTAACGATGCAACAAACGGAACAAGGGCATTAAATTTATTAGAATATCATGGCTTAATAAGCTGGATAGGAGGTAATGTCCCACGAAACAACCTTGTTACAAACTGGTCTCCTGTTACTGCCGGTGTGCTTCTATATCCTGTTTTAGCAGGAAATTTGCCCGACCATAGACCGGAGGCAGGCTTAGCCGTAATAAACGGCAACATAGCATTGCAGGCTAATTTGATTGAGCAAAGAATTGTTTATGAGTCAGCAGAAATAGGTGCAAGATACACAAATTTTTTGGCGGTTAAAGATGGAAATGAGAGTGACCCAAGAATAATAGCCCTAATAAATGCGCTGCAATCAGAAGGTGTAAAAGCTTATATAGAAACCAGATGGCAGGGTGCAATTGTGCCATATTTTTTGAATGCGGAAGGAGCAAGGATATAAACATGCAAGACACCGCAATAAAAATAGACAATCTTATAAAAGATTTTAAAACAAAAAACGGCACACACAGAGTGCTTGACAATGTTTCGCTTGATATAAAAAAGGGTGAGGTTTTCGGAATAATGGGGCAAAGCGGCGCAGGCAAAAGCACACTTATAAGATGCTTAAACATACTAGAACGCCCCACAAGCGGCAGCATTTTTTTTAACGGACAAAATATAGCCGCGCTAAAAGAAAGACAACTGCCCAAGCTTAGAGCCAAGTTTGGCATGATTTTTCAATCCTTTAACCTTTTATCTCAGCGCACTGTATTAAAAAATGTATATTTTCCGCTTGAGGTTGCCTTTAACAAAACTTCTGACACAAAGGCAAAAGCGCTAGAGCTATTAGAGCTTGCAGGCATCCTTGAAAAAAAGGATGCCTATCCAAAAACTCTTTCGGGCGGTCAAAAGCAAAGAGTGGCAATCGCAAGAGCGCTGGTCAATAATCCGCAAATTTTGCTATGTGATGAGCCTACCTCTGCACTGGACAGCACCTGCACCAACAATATTTTGCAATTGCTAAAGCACATAAACAAAAACTTGGGGCTTACTATAATCATTATTACGCACGATATTCATGTCGCAAGCGCGATTTGTGATAGAATAGCTATTTTAGAAAACGGAAAAATAATCAGCATTAGGGAGAATGAAAATGTTTAATATTTCGTTAGAGCATTTAAGAGCAATAGATACTGCAACTATATGGCGGCTTTTTGGTCAGACGCTTGCCATGACATTTTTTTCAGCGCTCATTGCCTATGCAGTGGCTATCCCGCTGGGCATTATTTTAGCAACAACAAAAAAAGACGGCATTTTTCAGCACCGCCCTATTAATATTTTATTGGGTATATTGATAAATCTTTTGCGCTCTATCCCATTTATATTGCTTGCCATTTTTTTGATACCATTCACAAGAAGTGTTATAGGTACAGCAATGGGACCAAGAGGCATGATCGTTCCGTTGTCTATAGCTGCAATCCCCTTTGTGGCGAGGCTGATTGAAAATGCTTTGCTAGAGCTTGACAGCGGACTGATTGAGGCGGCAAAGAGTATGGGGGCGGGCAGGTTTAGAATAATTTTAAAGGTGTATTTGCCTGAATGCTTGCCCGCTATAATTTTGACTGCGGGTGTGTCGGTGATTACAATTTTGGGCTTTACGGCGATGGCAGGTGCAGTTAGCGGCGGCGGGCTTGGGCAGTGGGCACTGGACCACAGGATGGAAGCATTTGGGCAGACAATTGTATTTATAGCAATTGTTTTGCTGGTACTAACCGCACAAGCTATTCAAGGCATGGTTTTTTTTGCTCATAGACTATCAAATAAAAAGTAATTTGCTCTTTTTTTCATTTGACAAAAGTTTTTGCTGTATGCTAGAATATTTATTATGACAGAATCAAAATTTACTGGCAAATTGTTGCCGTTCGCATGGGTAACCTTGGTTTATTGGGCAAGCGTGCTGCTTACGGCAAACATTGCCATGCCCTTTGGGCTTGCCTATCGCCAAAGATACATAGCAAAACATACCTATATAAACGGAAAACAATTAGAGTTTTTTGGCAGCGGCACAAAGCTTTTTGTCAAAAAACTTGCCGTAGCCATAATCAGCCCTATACTTTTAAGCACTGCCACTACCTTGTTTTTGACAAGGGGCAATGTCGGTGATGCAAACAGCTTTCATGAGCATCTTATGCTTGGCTTGTCAATTCTGGCACTTGTTGCCTATGCTTTGTTTACTGTGTGGATTATTTTAAGATTAAAACGCTGGGTAATAAAACACACCCGCTTTAATGCTTAAAAATTTAATACAAACTATCTGCCCGCAAAAACAGTTTCTCCGTCTTGGTGCATATTGTTTTCTCTTGCATACCTATCAATAAACTCCGTGCTTGACCTATACTCTATTTCAAGGCGGTTTTGCTCTGCCTGCCATAGTGCTATTTGCAGCTGATTTTCTGCATCCCGTGCCCTTGCATTTGCTCCGGCTATAGAAAATAGATTTGCTAATAACGCTATAATCAATAGCAAAATAAGTCCCAACAAAGAAGCAAGAACTATTTTCATGTTCTTAGTGTTTGTTTTCATAAAAATATAGTATCATACAAAAATTATAGTGTCAACTAAAAAACCTAGCTTTTTTTTGTAGATTTTTTGCCGGACTTATGCTCTTTTCCCGCTTTATAGAAATTATAAAATTGTCAAACATCCCTGTTAAAACAGTTGCTTTGAGGCTTTGTTTATTATATAATGAGGCTGTTACTCATTTTATGTTAAGAGTAGGATAATTTGCAAAGGAGCAAAAATGAAAAAAATATTAAGACTAAAATTAGTGTTGTTAGCGGCTGTTTTTATGATTGTAAGTATGTTTGTATTGGGCGCATGCCGCGATAGCAGCTGCGGAAATTACAATAATGGCAACGGAAACGGCAATGGAAATGGTCCCGGAAACGGCAATGGAAATGGCAATGGCAACGGCAACGGTCATAGCTATTATGCTTATTTTGAAATAAGAAACAACATGATAATCGGCTTTTCACAGCTAGGTCAGCAAAAATCTGAGGTCACTATTCCTGCATCAATAATCGGCATCGAGCGCGATGCATTCAGAAACACTATATATCTAACCAGCATAACTATTCCCGCCTCACTAACACAGATTGGTCATAGTGCATTTAGAGATGCGGCAAATTTAGAAAGTATAATATTTGAAGAGGGCAGCCAGCTGCTTCACATTTGGCCTGAAGCATTTTGGGGCACAACAAGCCTGACCACCATTTCTATTCCGGCTTCAGTGATATGGGTTGGCGGCAGAGCGTTTATGGACTGGACTAGCGAACAATCTATATATGTTTTGGGCGGCTCTTCTATGTCTGCTGATTGGAGCAGCAATTGGACTGAAGGGTCAAACGCTGCCATCGTTATCTAAAAAATATACCCGGTCTTTAGTGAGAAGGACAGGTCTTTAGTGCAAGAATTTTGTTTTGATGCAATCGTTGTAGGCGCAGGTCATGCCGGCGTAGAAGCAGCGCTTGCTTTGTCTAAGTTAAATAAAAAAGTGTTGATGCTTACCATTAGCTTGGATAATGTATCCTATTTGGCGTGCAATCCCAGTATCGGAGGCACTGCCAAGGGACATTTAGTAAAAGAAATAGATGCGTTGGGCGGAATTATGGGGCAAGCTGCAGATAAGACTTTGATACAATTAAGAATGCTTAATATGTCAAAGGGCTTTGCGGTGCAATCACTTCGGGCACAGGTGGATAAATATGCGTACCACCAGTTTGTGAAATCAGTGATAGAGAATGATAAAAACATACAATTGAGAGAGGGAGAGGTTGTTGGGCTTGAGTGTTTAAGGCATGATGAAGGACTGAAAAAAAATGAAGGCAACACTGTTCAAACGACAGATATTGAAAATGAAAATAAAGCTGCACAAAATATATCTGACATCAATAATTATGCGTTATGTGATATGCAATATGCGCTGCAAACAGACCAACTGACATATTATACCAAAACCGTCATATTAGCTTGCGGAGTATACTTAAAATCCAAAATCTTTATTGGGGATACTATAAAAGAAAAAGGCCCGTCATCCTTTGCCAGAGCAAACCACTTGTCCGATGCTCTTAAAAAACTGGGAATCACTCTGCGGCGGTTTAAGACCGGAACACCCGCCAGAGTCAAAAGAGACACTATCAACCTGTCTGTCTTAGAAAAACAAGAGGGCGAAAAATTAAACTATACCTTTTCAAGCCTTACGACCAAAACCGCCTATGACAAGCAACCCTGCTTTTTGGGCTATACAAACCAAGCTACGCATCAAATCATAAGAGACAATCTGCAGGCTACTTCAAAGGCAAAAGGCCTAACAGAAGGCGAAGGTGCCAGATACTGCCCTTCTATCGAGGATAAAATAGAGCGGTTCAACAAGGACCGTCACCCCTTTTTCTTAGAGCCCGAGGGTCTAAACACCCAAGAAATGTATGTTCAAGGAATTTCTACCAGCCTGCCTGCCGCTGTACAATTGCAATTTTATCGCTCGCTTAAGGGCTTTGAAAATGTGCAAATTATGCGTGATGCATATGCCATTGAATATGATTGCATTGACCCCCGCAGCCTAAATGCAACGCTCATGCACAAAGACTATAACGGACTTTTTTTTGCGGGGCAGATTAACGGTACAAGCGGTTATGAAGAGGCTGCGGCGCAAGGACTTGTGGCAGGAGCAAATGCGGCGCTGCTGCTGGATAAAAAACCGCCGCTGATTTTGCGACGGGACAACTCTTATATTGGGGTAATGATTGATGATTTAATAATCAAAGGAGCGGATGAGCCGTATAGGATGATGACCTCCAGGGCAGAATATCGGCTTTATTTAAGACAGGATAATGCAGATTTAAGACTGACTGAAATTGGACGAGGTGTCGGGCTTGTGGGAGACAAGCAATATAATTTGTATGCAAAAAAAGTGAAGGGCATTGAAAAAATTAAGGGGTTATTGAAAAAAAGAATAGAAATTGAGGAAGCGAGAAAATTAATTCACGGAGCGGAGGCGATGAGCTTAGAAAGGGTCATAAAGCACCATGAAGTAGATTTTGAAGGGATGCGCAATTTGAATATTCTAAAAGGCTTTAACAAGGCAGCTGTTTTAGAGTTATTTATTAAGCTAAGGTATGAGGGGTATTTAGAAAGAGAGGACCGGATAAGACACGAGCAAGAGCGGCTTGAAAATATTTCTCTTTTGCAAAATTTTGATTATAAATCAGTGCAGGGCTTGCGCATTGAAGCAGCAGAAAAATTAAATAAAGCACAGCCCCACTCCATCGCACAAGCCTCAAGAATTTCAGGAGTAAACCCTGCTGATATCAATGTGCTGATTGTCAAGCTAAAGCGATAGCAAATAAACCTTTAAAATAAGAACTGAAAAAGGATTGCTCTAAATAAAAGAGGGCAATCCTTTTTTCTTATCGTAGCTCGCATTATTATGACTAACTTTTTTCATATAAACAAATAATATAAACAGCAAAATTTGCTTAAAAGAATCTGCTTAATTATCCAAATGCTATTTGACCGGAATGTTTCTTTAGACAGATGCCCTTCAATTAAAATTCTATGCTAAATTTGGTACCCTTATTTAGCGTACTCTCAGTTTTAATCTTCCAGTTGTTATAAAGAGCTATTTTTTTGACAATCGCAAGCCCCATTCCACACCCTTGCTCATCTGCCCCCAAGGTATAAAACATGTCAAAAACCCTGTCCATATCCTCCTCTTTTATGCCCACACCACTGTCCTCTATGGTCAATATCTTGGGCGGGGAACTAAGCCTTACGGCTAGACAACCTCCCTCTATATTGTATTTAATGCCATTAGAAATTAAATTATTGACCAAATCTACAACATGCTCACGATGAGAATTAACCACTACTCCGTCATCTATTTCCAGCTTCATTTCAATCCTTTTATCCTGCATGTATGACGACAAATTTGCCGCGCTCTCTTTTATGACTTTAGATAAATCTATATCCTGCGGTGCAATGCAATTTATATCAATTTGACAATATTTAAGAAGGCTTTTGACGAGCCCGCCAAGACGACGGCTTGTGTGTGAGATTGTATTTATGGCATCCTTTGTGTTTTTCTCGTTCATGCCCTGCTTGATTAGCTCAGCATAGCTTGCTATTGAAGCAAGAGGTGTATTAATTTGATGATAAATTGTTTCTATAAACTCGTTTTTTGTGTCCTCAGCAGTTTTTAATCTAGTAATATCATTTATCACCACTATCGTCTTATCTCCATCAAAAATAAAATTAAAGATATATTCAAGATTGTCTATTTTGCGGCAGATAAAAGTATTTTTCCTTGTTTCAATCGCATCATAAAACTCTGTATCAGCCATAAAATAAAATAAACCCTTGTCTTTTTTATAACTCACTAATTTTGCTGCTATTTGATTGATGAATTGCACATTTGTATTGTCTTTTAGCACAATTATTCCGCTGTCTAAATAATCCAGTGCTGTTTTTTCATGCGCATTTTCTTGCTTAGTCTGGCTATCGTTGCTTTGCTCTAAGGCTTTTGGGTCGCCAATCTTTTTTGACAGAAAAAATGCTGTCAAGAATATCCCCGCCAAAATCAGCGTTTTGCTTGCTAAATAAATAGGCAACAATTGCACCAAAATTCTGCCGAAGCTAGGGGCATACTCAAAGCTATAGCTTGGCTCAAAGTTATAATTAATGTACCAATGCAGGTAAACATTTAATAAAATAAACAAAACTCCCACTGCACAAAAAGCTATGGCAAATACTATTATAAATGTTTTTTTATTCATGCTAAAAATCCTTTTGACAAAATTCGAGGTTATCTAAACACATTATATTTTGCTATCCCCACTCTCTCTAAACAAGAAGGGAAAGCTGCCGCTCCCCCTTCTTCATAGCTTATTCTATTATTACACACCGCCCCAATTTGCTCTTACCATTATGTCTTGGTCTGCAATAAACACTCTTATCATACTTGCAATCTGCCTATAAATAACAACTCCACTTACTGCATAGTTGGTGATAATAAACACCCTATTATGCTGATCCAGCACTATATACGACGCCCCCGTCCTCATATGCGGCCTATGGTTGGTGGTTATTGCACCTGCCTCGCCTATGGTAATCCTTGCAACTTGACCATCCACCCAAAGCACTCTTGTAGTGCCCAGCATTGCCATGTACTCATCAATCTGCTGCAAATTGCCAACAATCTCTTGATTTTCAACATCCCTCACTCTAATCCACTCATTGCCGACAAGCACCCTTTCATATGTGTCCCATCCGTTGAATGTCGCAGAAGGATTTCCTTCAAAAAACTGAATATTGGCTGCCGCCAAGAAATATTGTCCTCTTGTATTGTCATAAAAGCTTGGTCTTGGTCCTGTCACCGGCGCAAGTGGTATACTAAACGGCGTTGACGGGCTGTTAAGCACAATAGAGCCCAATTGACCTGATATATTTTGTCTTGAAGGAGCAAAGATTGTTACATGCCCTGCATTCGTTTGGCTTCCTACGAAGGCAGTTATTCTAGTCCTTTCAAAAAGCGCATACAGTGTTTCTTGCACACCCACACCCTGAGCATCTCTTAACAAGCTAAAACGATATTGAAAGGCTGACACGGATGTAATGATTACATATTCAACACCGTCCACTATTCTTCTGGCTAGATCCGCATGATCAGGATTAGCAGGGTCAAACACTGCAAGCCAGCCCCTAAAAGTAAACCCGCCGACAGTATTATGAGCCGCCCTAATAGTCATAGCATGGCCCGGTCTCCCTTCAACTATCCCATACTCTCCTTGCTCATCAATCTCAACAGTCCCTGCTATAACTCGACCGGCATCACCCTGCCCCACTCTGTCATCTACTATAAGCTTAGATACTCTAAGCGACGGGTCATCATATGATCTTAAGCTGTTATAAAATATCTCATAATGTATCCAAGATGCGTTTCCGCCTGTTCTTGTCCCGTCGGCATTTATAGCTCCGGTAAAATTGGCTCTTGAATTGACGGCAATAATCCTTGCCGTAAGCTGAAACGCTTCAACACCCATAGTAAAATCAGCATGCGGGGCAGAATGGAATATCCTTATGTCACCCCCGTCTCTGGCTGTTGCAGGAGTTTCAAAGAATGCACCGCTTCCTATGCGATAAATCTGACTTGCTCCGCCTTGCCCAAACCTATCCATATTTGTCCCATACTGATTTGCAAAATGTATTTGTGTTAGATTAGTTATTCCAAAGAAAGCGTTGTCCTCTATTCTGACAATATTTGTGTTGATGATAAGACGCTCTATTTCTGTCCTTGCAAATGCACCTCTGCCTATGACCGATATACCTGCCAAATGAGGTATATCCCTCGTGTCATAATAAGTGTCAAACTCCTCAAAGACCTCATCGCCGATATATTGAATAAGATATCTTGGACCGCCAGTGACAGGCGTATGCACCGCAAAGTCTTGTCTTATTCCGTTATGATATAAAATGCTAAGGTCGTGCATGATGCGGTTATATCCGTTTCTTATCCTTACCCAATCTCGAAATGGTCGGTTTGTTTCCGGATTTATAATCGGACGGCGATTATCATCCAGCCTGTCAGCATAGCCATAGGTATCCACCCAGTTGACCTGATTGGTGAATATAGGATTGGTGTTGAAGTTGCGCGCATATATGTGCAATATATTGTCTAACGCTGAAAAGGTGTATATGCCCACATCCAGCACTGCTGAATGGATAATAACAAATCTAAGCTGCGGAGTTCCATAGAAAACCCTATCACCCAGCCGTCTAAGCGATGACGGAAACTCCACTGATGACAAGCTGCTGGCTCTGGCAAACGCATCATCACCTATTTCAAGTATTTCATTTTGCACCCCAAACTCAATCTCAATCAATCCGGTTGCCCCTGCAAACACTCCGTCACCAACAAATCTTGTTCTTCCTAGGTTTAGCAAAGACAATGTTGCCCGCTCGCTAAAGCCGCCATTGGCAATACCAACTACATTTCTTAAATCGTATTCGTCACCCGTAAGTCTATAAGATGTAAGGTCTAGCTCTGAATGACCAAAGCCGGGACTGACAACCCATGCACCGCCTGCAGTTTCTTGTGTCCTGGTTATGCCGTCAATCAACCACATAGAGGTTGCTGTCCTAGAATCACCGGTGTCTCCAATCATTCTAAGCCATGCTCTTGGATTTAATCTTGCCTCTATAAAACCAAGATTGTCTGCTCCAAAAAACGCATCCTCACCTATCCATGTCAATAAATCTGAATTGACGCGAATTTCTCTAATTTCTAAATCTCTGGCAAACGCACCGGGTGCTATTGCTGTGATAAGTCCTCTGCCTACTCCGTTGTTGTATGCAATATCAGCATCAGACGGTCTCAAATCAACCAATCCTCCTGCCGCATGTCCGGAAAGATATTGGATTAATACTCTCTCCGGGCGCAAGATGCTGGCATTTTGTGGGTCGGGTATCATTCTGCCGGTTGTTTCTATCGCCATCCTTGCACCATCAGCAGTCGTTTCTATAATTTCTCTTGGGAAAACCTGATGTCTAAATTGTGGATTTATCTCTGCCCACCTACGCACTGAATAATCCAGGATATCTGCACCTTCAGGAATATAAAATTTGGGGATCCCATGTGCAACACTGAAAATTCGTGAACCCAACTGAATATCGTGATCAGCATCAATCATAACATATCTTAGCCCGGTGGTGCCATAAAATGCCTCTGCACCTATTGACCTGATTGATTGCGGCAGGGTAAACCTAGGAAGACCGGTAGAGTGCTGAAACGCACGCGCTCCAACAGTCGCAATCAACGGATTATTGGCAAAATTAAATACTTGAAGCTGCCTAGTATTAGCAAAAGCGTCTGACCCTATGTGTCTTACGGCTCTGGGCAAATCTACTCTTCTTATTGCAGTTCCTCTTAATGCGCTCTCACCGACCTCTAAAAGTCTTTCACTAAACCTAAACCCTAATAAGGTGCTTACTCCGTCTGCTATACCAAGCGGAACACTAGTAAAATGGTGCGGAATAGCAAGCCCTGTCAGCCTTGTTCCTCTAAATGCATTTGCACCAATGCGTGTAACTCTCTCGCTTAGTCGGTTGTTAATTATGGTTCTTTCGCCATCTGCATAATGAGCATAATAAGCAGCAGTAAGTGCCGTTATGCCGGAAAACTCAAACGCACCGTCTCCTATCGTAACAAGAGTATCATGAGCATTTTCACCGCCATACTCCCAAAGACTTATGTTAGTAAGACCGGTACCGGCAAAGGACTGATGCCCGATTGCTCTAAAATTTTCAAAGCTAAAGGAAGTAAGCCCTCGCTGCCTGTTAGTGGTAGGTGTGCTGGTAATGTTTATTTGAAAAGCACGATTGGGAATAACCGGGTTAGCCACATGAGATACTGTGAAGCTACGCAGCGCCCTTGTGTTTCTGAAAGCAGCCTCGTTTATTACAAGCGGTCTTGTGCTGTTTCTTTCAAAGTTTATTTGAGCAAAATTAGCATCGTCAGCAGCGGTCAGCTCATCAGTAAACGAAACACCTGCTAAATCCATCAACCCCTCAAATGCCGACACACCCAGTCTTCTTACCTCTTGATTTAATATAACATGCTCAAGCCTGTTTCCTCTAATCAAATTATTGTCAGCTGAAGCAGTGGCCGCAGCAACATTGACAAATGCTCTGTTTGCAATAGCAACAACAGGTGCCGTCAAAATATTCTCCCGCTGACCCTCGCTATTTATCCTAAAACGATAGCTCGCATCAAATATACCATTGGCCGGAACATCATTTCTATGAACATTCATTAGCTCATAACCGCTTACTCCGTCTATAGTAATCGGGCTAAACCATGTTTCAATCTCATTTTGATAGCGTCTGAAAAATCTAAATTCATCAGCAAACACCCAGCGATTGTTTATTCGCCTAAAATTAAGTATTCTTGAATCCAGCACCTCATACATCTGCTGAAGGTTTCTTCCTATAAGCTGCCAATACCTGCCGGGAATAGTGTCGTCTGCCCTAACTATAGGCGGCTCAAATTGAAAAAGAACACTAAGCTGAATAAAATTAGGGTCATTGATAATTATTTCATAATGTCCGATAACTATGCTTTGGGCAATTATCCTCTCTACATAAAACTCCATAGCCCGCTCTAACGGCTCACTAAAATCGGGGGCAAGATAAACTGCGCTTCCTTCGCCGTCAGCTGATTGACCTCTGTTCCAAAGCTCTATAAATCTAGCAGAATCCCTATCTAATCCGTTAAACTCATTGACCTGCTCATTAAAAACTGCTAAGGTCCTGTCAAACTCATCAGTACCGCGGGCCTCAAAGGTAGACACAAAATTTCTGACATTGCCTCTTTGCAGTGCACTTATGTAATTTTCCAGCACCCTGACGCCGGGATTTTTTGAAGCGGCAGAAGCAATAGCCACTATTACAACAATAATGACGATTACCAACGCCAAAATGCCCAATGAGATAGCCCATTTAGGTATTTTGAACGCTTTTTTTTGCTTGGCCGCAGCCGCTTGTGGTTGTTGATTTTCCATTGTTTAAGACCTCCGAAAAAGGGGTTTTTATCATTGTTTTTGTATAGATAAATATAGTATGAGCATATAGCGTAACAAGTATTGTAGCACACGAAAAATTTCATGTCAAATGATTTTGTGTGCAATTCTGAATTATGAATTCAGAATTATGAATTATTGCGTTTTTAAATTTGCTTCTAAGCTGTCCCACTCCACCCTCATAGTCTTAAACATTCTAAACCCGTTATTCCTTAATTCATAATTCTGAATTAACTAAGCACTCCCTTTATTCTTCTGACACCGCTGCTGCTGCTTTGCTCTTTTATTATCTTAAACACACCCAGCTCACCTATATCGGAGGCATGAGGTCCGCCGCACATTTCCAGTGAGTGGCTGCCTATTTTATACACCTTGACTATTTCACCATACTTATCTCCAAACAATCCTATCGCCCCCATCTCCTTTGCCTTGCCCAGCTCCATCTCTAAGCACTCAACCCTTGCTCCGCTTTTAATCGCCGCATTTATTATATCCTCCGTCGCCTTAATCTCGTCTGCCGTCATGGCTCTTGAAAAAGAAAAATCAAACCGCAGTCTTTCCTCAGTGATGTTGCTCCCCTTTTGGTTTACTTCTTCACCTAAAACTTTTTTTAGTGCAGCATGCAATAGGTGTGTCGCAGTATGCAAACGGGTAGTTGCCGCCCCGCCGTCAGCAAGCCCGCCCGCAAACCTTTTCTCTGCACCGGCACTGGATTTTGCCTGATGCTCTATAAAGCATTTATCAAAGCTGTGCGTATCAACCTTTAGGCTGAGCTCTTTGGCTAATTCAATAGTCATTTCTAAAGGAAACCCATAGGTATCATATAGCTTAAACGCTGCTTTTCCGCTGATGGTATCACCCACTAAATATTGCCTTAATTTATCAAATTCTTTAAGTCCGCCCTTTATAGTTTTTTCAAATCTATCCTCTTCTATAGCAATTTCAGACAAAATCCTGTCAGCATTTTTGCCGATTTCTATATATATATCTTTATAGGTGTCGATAACCACCTTTGCAATTTCTACTATAGAATTTTTGGGCATTTGCAATTGATTTGTATATCTAATCGCACGGCGTAAAAGGCGGCGAAGTACATAGCCTTGGTCGGTGTTTGACGGGGTAATTCCTTTTATGTCGCCAACCATGTGGACGGCTGTGCGGATATGGTCGGCAATTATACGAATTGATTTGGTTGCATCTTGGCACTGCGTAGGGGCAGGCGCCCCCAACCGCCCATGTTGCTGCTCTTGGCAAAAATTCAGGCGGTCGGGGACGCCCGCCCCTACTTTGTCGTCCTGAGCAAAGCATTCTCTCCCCTTCTTGTCATCCTGAGCGAAGCACTCTCTCTCCTTTTTGTCATCCTGAGCGAAGCACGCGGTGCGTAGCCGAAGGATCTCCTTAATCCTTTTAACAATCGGCACAAATATATCCGTCTCATACACCGATTTTACCCCTTGCAACACACACAGCGTCCTCTCTAACCCCATGCCCGTATCCACATTCCTTTGCTTTAGCGGCTCAAATTTCCCCTCTGCGGTTTTATTGTACTGCATGAAAACATCGTTCCAAATTTCTAAATATTTGCCGCAGTCACATGCAGGGCTGCATCCCTTTTTGCAATCCTTGATGTCTTTAACAAAAAACATCTCGGTATCAGGTCCGCACGGACCTGTGACTCCGGCAGGTCCCCACCAGTTGTTTTCTTTAGGCAAATAAAAAATCCTGTCCTTGGGTATGCCAGCCTTAATCCAATATTCTGCGCTCTCTTCATCACGAGGCGCATCCTTATCGCCTGCAAAAACACTCACAGCCAAAAACTTTTTGTCTATCCCCAAGTATTTTGGGCTGGTCAAAAACTCAAAGCTAAAAGCAATTTGCTCTTTCTTAAAATAATCGCCCAGCGACCAGTTTCCCAGCATCTCAAAGAATGTGCAATGGCTGTCGTCCCCCACCTCATCAATATCACCCGTACGGATACATTTTTGTGAATTAACAAGCCTTGTACCTTGCGGATGTTTCTGCCCCATGAGATAAGGAACAAGCGGATGCATCCCCGCCGTTGTGAAAAGGACTGTCGGGTCATTCTCAGGAATAATAGACGACGAGCCAATTTCAGCATGCCCTTTGTCTTTGTAGAACTCAATCCACATTTGGCGTAATTGTTTTGAACTTATGTTTTTCATTGTTTGTAGTTTTTCCTCGTAGTTTTGTTTCATACACATTGTTGATACATACATATACTGCTATTTTAAATTATAATTATTAATTATGCTTTCTATAACACGGCGAGTGGCTTCTACCTCTGCAACATTTCTTAGCACTATAGGCTCTCGTTGCTGTGAAATTTCAATTACTAGTTTACCAAAGCTATATGCAAAATATTGACTACTACTTCTTTTTTCACGAATGAAGCAAATTTCATCGGGCTTGAGTTTTATGACAACTCCTTTTCTTGGATAAAATATTAACTCTCCATTTTGAAATATTGCCATTGTTTTGGGTAATATAATAAGCATAATTAAGTAATAAAGTGTGACTGCCAAAAGGAGTATTGCCAAAAGCAAAATAAGAATAAAATAATTACTTGGGAAAACAAAAACTATGCCAACAACTGACCCCGCCAAAAGCAAAACTATTAAGACTAAAAAACCACCTATTGAGCTGGATTTTTCTGCTATCACACGATAATTATTTTTTTGCTCCATTTATTAATTAAACCCATCCTTTAGTAATACCACTCTATTAAAAACCAATCCCTCACTTTTATAATCCCTCACAAAATAACCATTACGCAAAAATTGATAGGTAGGAGCGCAATGCGCTCCCCTGCTGTTTTCGGGCGTTTGATGAATGTCACCGCAGTCTAAAAATTTCTCGCCCTTGCCATGCACCACCACCAATGACTTGTCATTAAGCACTTCGCCGCTCTCATCCATCAAATAATCATACAATCTAAACTCTGCGTCAACACAATTTTTAGCATCTACAAAATGAATAACGCCTTTTGCTTTAACCCCGCTTGTATCACTCCCGCTCTTGCTCCCTTCCACAATCTCGGCTTTAACCAAACTCACATTCCCCTGTTTATCCACCTCATGACCAACATACTTAATAATATAAGCCCCTTTAAGCCTCACCACACCATCAACCGTCAGTCTCTTATAGCCCTTTGGCGGCTCTAAACTAAAATCATCCCTCTCAATATAAATCTCGTTTGAAAAGGATAGCTTTCTAGTTTCTCCCTCACGACTAGGATTATATTCAAAATCCAATTCCTCTCTATAATCCTTAGGGCGGTTAGTAATCACCAGCTTTAGCGGCTCTAATACTGCCATCGCCCTGTCCGCATTCTCATTCAATTCCGCTCTTATACAGCTCTCCAATAAAGCAATATCCACAGTAGAATTTGCCTTTGACACCCCGATTTTCTCACAGAATGCCCTGATACTGCTCGACGTATAGCCTCTCCTTTTCAGCCCTTGAATAGTAGGCATTCTTGGGTCATCCCACCCGTCCACTACTTTATTATCTACAAGATTTTTCAAATGCCTCTTTGACATTATTGTCCTTGTCAAATTAAGCCGTGCAAACTCATATTGATTAGGAGCAGGCTTTAGTTCACAGTGTATTGCCACCCAATCATATAAAGGGCGGTGATTTTCAAACTCTAAGGTGCAAATAGAATGAGTAATGCCCTCTAAAAAGTCCTCTATCGTGTGGGCAAAGTCGTACATAGGATAAATGCACCATTTGTCCTTTTGGCGGTGGTGAGAGGTATGCATAATGCGGTATAGAACTGGGTCCCTAAGGTTTATATTAGGGCTTGCCATATCAATTTTAGCACGCAGCACCATCTCACCGTCCTTATGCTTGCCCGCTCGCATTTCTTCAAACAGCTTTAGGCTTTCCTTTGGTTTCCTATCCCTGTTTTTAGAATTTGTCCCTGCATTATTAAAATCCCCGCGCATTTTTTTAATTTCTTCGGCAGGTGTATCATCCACAAATGCCAAGCCTTTTTTGATTAGCTTAACAGCACTCTCATACATAAATTCAAAATAATCAGAAGCAAAGCGCACCTCAACAGGTTTTGCACCCAAAAATTTTACATCCTCAATAATAGATTGAACATACTCATCCTCCTCCTTAGCAGGATTAGTATCATCAAACCTAAGAAAAAACCTACCGCCGTATTTGACCGCCGTTCCATAATAGTTTAGACATATTGACTTTGCGTGACCAATGTGCAGATATCCGTTTGGCTCGGGCGGAAACCTAGTGACAATGCTTTTGATTTTTCCGCTTTTTAAATCGTTTTCTATTATTTCCTCAATAAAATTCCCCATGATTTGCTCCTGTTTTAATCTATACTAGTCCTCATCTTTTGCCGCCGCAGCCTCCGCTTCAGCAAGCTTGGCATCCCTGTCTGCCTTTAACCCTGCAATAGCTTTCTCTTTTTCTAAGCGAATTTTTGCGACCTCTGCTTCCTTTTCAGCCTCCAGCTTTGCCAGCATTTCATTTTTTTCGGTCTCCATTTGCGCCAGCATATTCTCTTTCATTGCTTTTAGCTGCGCAAGCTCCATCTGCTTAAGATATTCTAGCTGCATCAGCTCCCGCTGTCTCTCATCCTCAATCTTTAATAAAGCCTCTTCTTGCTCTGCCTGCATTTTTGCAATCTGCTCGTCCCTGTCCGCCCTCAATCCCTCAATAGCCTTGTCTTTGATATTTTGTAATTTTGCCGCCTCTGCCGCCATTCTTGTCCTTTCTTTTTCTAAAATCCTTCTCTCATAATCCAAAAGCTCTTTTTCTTCTTGCAGCTGACTAATAGCCGCATCTCTTGAAGCCCTAAGCGCTGCCACTGCCTTGTCCTTGTCCGCTTGAGTTCGCTCTTTATCTTGCAGCACCCTTTGAATTTCTTCTTCCTTTTCTGCTGCTAATCTCGCAAGCTCTGCCTCTTTTTCTTCATTTGCTTTTGCAAGCTGCTCATCTCTATCTGCCCTTAAGCCCTCAATAGCATTTTCTTTGATTGCTTCAAGGCGGGCTTTTTCTGCGGCAAGCTTTTCTTTTTCTGCTTCAATCTCTTCACGATTAGCTTCAAGCCACTCCTTTTCAAGCCGAAGCTTATCCTTTTCCTCTTCAAGCTCTAAAAGCTTGGCATCTCTGTCTGCTCTAATCGCCGCAATAGCTTTGTCTTTGTCCGCTTGCGCCCTTTCTTTGTCTAGCTGAATCTTTTCTATCTCAGACTCATATTCTGCCATATACTCATCTTGGTCTATCCTAATTTGAACAAGCGTCCTGTTTTTTATGTACTCTAATCTGTTTTTCTCATCCTCAAGCTGCTCTTTCTCTGCCTGCATTTTTTCTAGCTGGGCTTGGTTTTGCTCTTTTTCTGCCTCTAACGCTGCAATCTTGTCAAGCGCCTCTTGGTCTATATTTTTAGGCTCTTTTTTCTTTGAAGGCGCCTTCTTTTTGGGTTGGTCACCAAGCTTAATAAGCTGTAATTTTGTTTCTGCGGTTTCAGCCGCTTTTTTAGCTTTAGTAGCCTTAATTGCCGCTTCTCTTAAATCCTCTTCAGATGCCCCTTTGGCCTCTAAAAATTTTAGCTTGGCCTCAGCAGCCTCTTGACTCGCCCTTGCTTTTATGGCTTTTGTTTCCGCCTTATTAAGCTCGGCAAGCTGTTCTTCTGTCATTTTGTAATGGTCCTGAGTCAGATTATCCACTACACTTTCTGCAATTTCTTTGTTGTCCATAAATTTTCTCCTATTTTTTAATGGAACTTTATATCAACCATACCACATCAAAAAAAAGCTGTCAACAAAAATCAAGCAAGAAAAAATCTTCTGTTAGAAATACCTCTAACAGAAGATTTTGCCATTTTATCAATAAATAGTCTGCATTTTAATTATTCTACGCTTGGTTTTCTTTTTCTAAGCTGTACCAAAAGCACAACTCCCATAAGCACAGCTATCATCATCAGACCCAAAGGCCATACATCACCGGCGCCAATCGAAGCACAGCTTCCGCATTTTCCTGTCTCATCCGGTTCCCATCGTGCCTCTAGCGTAAGATTCATATCAAGCACCGCTGATTCAAAGTCAAATGCTTCGCCGTTTAGATACCATCCCATAAATATATATCCATCCCTCACCGGGTCAGGCGGCATGGTAACAGTGCCACCCACTTGCACTGTTTGATCAGCAATATTTGGTCCGCCATTGGTATTAAAGCTGACAGTAATCGTAGAAGACCATTGTGCAAATAAAGTCATATCCTGCGTAATCGGAGTATTAAAATCAAACAGCTCTCCTCTAAATGTCCAGCCGACAAACACAAAGCCTGCTCTTGTAGGAATAGGCGCCACAGCCCTTTGATTTTCAAAAACTCTCATAGGCGACACTGCACCGCCGCCTTGCGAATTGAATATAAGTGTTGGTGCCCCTTGTATTTTGGCAATCGCCTCATTCAAAAACGCTCTGTATAATCTTAATGGATATATCAATTGCGGCTCTGCACCGACAAGCGTATCACCTATGCTTCTTGCCGTAGTTAAAGCTGACAAATCACCTGTTTGAACATTGTCAAGATTGAAAGGAGGATTTGGCAATCCGCGAACAGCACTCAAGAACTCACCTGCAAGAATATCCACATCTATATCAAACAACCTTTGTCTATTGGTCACAAATTCTATATAATGCGGTCTGATATCCATAGCATTGTTAAACTGCGTTCTTACTGCCCTTAAAGTCGCCATATGAGCCGTATTGGCAGCGTCAAAGCTTGCAGGCAAGGTGTTGATGATGTCAATAACCGGCTGCACAAATCTAGGCGCAACGCTTAAAGCCGCATCGTTGATTATGATATCAGCACCGGCCTCAACAACAAACCTCATTTGATGCGCACTTGTCGCCATTATACTTTCTAAATTTCCTCTTAGCTCATTAACCTCTGCTTCAAAATATCTAAACTCAGCATCCGTCAATGCACTGATGTCAACCCCTTCTAATGCCCTTGCTCTTTGAATAAGCTGACTTGTTCCCGTCTCTAAAACATATGGGATGGTTCTGACATTAGCAAAATAATGAGTGAAGATAAAGCTGTCAAAGCCCATGCCGTTTAGAGGTCTTTCAATAGTCAAGCCAAAGCAAGTGCCCGTAAACCTGCTCTCAGGAGTAGTAGGTATCCCTCTGAAAAGGTCTCTTTCCATTGCTCTGGAAATAGGATTGAAAATAAACTGTGTTTCATCAAGACGGATAGTGTGTCCTTGTGCATTTTGAACAAGTGCCGATGAGCCGGGCGTGAAATAGCCCACAAAGTTGGCATAAACCACCCATGCATGCTCTCTCTGATCGCTCATCGCTCTGGCCCTTGGATCCCCTGAGCCCGCTAAGTCCGGTCTTGCAATATTCATAGACTCATAAGAGAAATACCAAGCCTCCAGTCTAGGCGCAATAAACGAATTAAACCTAAATGTATCTATATTGGTATTAAAGAAGGCTCTGTCCCCGATTGTTGTCAAAGTAGACGGCAAGGTGACTGTCCTAAGTATGGTGTTTCCAACAAATACGCTGTCATCAATTCTGACAGTTCCTTCAGGAATAGCCCAGTTGTCTCTGGTTGCAGCATTGGGATAAGCCACAAGCTCATATCCGTTTGGCACCAGTCTAAACAACGCTCCGCCTATTTGTCTATAATTGGGGGTTATGCCAGAATCGCTTGTGCTGATAGCAAAGTCAGTAATTCTTGTGCTTGCAAATACAGATGAGCCAAGTCCGGTAAACGATGCTCTTGAGAATGTGCCCGTCCTAATATAAACCTCTCCGTCAAATACAAGCCTGTGCCTGTCTGTGCGGTGTTGAATTAGATAGCCTAGACCCCACGGATCCTGCCCTTCTCCTGTTGGAGGAGCTTCACCAAGATGACGGCTCACAACAAAGGTAGACATAAGCCCGACATTATTCATAAACGCCCTGTCGCCGATGTGTCTTGCTCTAGGCATATAAATTGTGCCTAGTCTTATTGGATTGGGCAGCTCAGGATGAACCAAATACTGGCTTGCATTGGTGTTTCTGAAGGTATCCGCCCCAAGATGGTATAAATAATCAAGGCTGCTCACTCTCATCTCTCTGTTTTGATTCATGAACGCGCCGGACCCGATTCTTAAAGCATTGGGGATATAAATGTTGATAAGCCCGCCCGTTGGCAATGCTGCGTTAAGTCTGAATGCATTGTGTCCGATATGCTCTGCATTAGGGAAAGAAATGCTTGTGATGTTTCTAAGGTTTAAAAACGCATTGTTGTGTATAGTGACAACGCTATCGCTTGATATTGCACCGCTAAGACCGGTGCCCGCAAACGCTCTGTCACCTATGCTAACGATGTCGTCAAGATTTATGCTTGTCAGCGTAAACATTCCGTCAAATGCGCCTGTAGCTATATGATTGTTGAAATTAGCACCAAAGCTAAACGCAGTCAGTCTTGATTGCGCAAACGCATGATTGCCCATTTGAACTAGGTTAGGAGCATCAAAGCTTGTTATTCTGGTGTTTCTAAATGCCGCTGTGCCTATGTGCGTGATTGCTGAGGTATCAAGATAAATTTGAGTAAGCGAGGTCATGCCGTCAAACAGATTGTTGGGAATATGAGTTATGCCTGTTTGCTCTATTTCTATAGTTGTTATGATAGTGTTTCCTGCAAACATTGCTTCAGTCAATTCAACAGTGGAAGGGACATTAACTCTGGTAATATTGGCAAACTCAAACGCGTTAGGTGCAACTCTGACTACATTGGCAGGAATATTAAACACCGGTATTCTAGCTCCGGTACCGATGGTCCTCTCTAGCATAACAATTTCATAGCCTGTATTATATGTCCTCAAAAGTGCTCTATTTTCCATTCGGTACATGCTGTTGCCGCCTTCAACAATGATGGTGGCCAGCCTGTTAGTAGGAGTAGCAGCAGAATGGTTTAGTGTTAAAAATGCACCGTTTAAATCCGGTCTTGTGTCAAAGCCTGCCGGAATACGCAAGGTATGTATTGCAAAATCTGTGAAAGCACCGGCGCCCAAATACTCCAGTCCCATAGGAAGAGTAAACTCATTCATGTGCCAAAAGCCCACAAATGCCTCGCTATATATCCTTCTTACTGTTACGCCCTCTCCGAAATTAATGCTTGATACTGAGTTGACATGGATATGAGGGTGCTGATTTCCGCCCCACCACTGACCAAAGAAAGAACGGAATGCATCGCTTTGAATCGCCTCAACGCTTGCCGGCTGCCATGTTGCACCCGCACCGGTGCCTCTTAAAGCACCGCTTGGTGTTATACGATAGCCTGTAATATTTCCGTTTGAATCCTCATATCTACCTGTAAAGTTGATACTTTGATTAAACCAAACATCCTCAAACGCACCCTCTCTTATAACCACATCTCTTGCAGTAAAGGTTATGCTTGGTATGAAGAACGAGAATGTAAACGCCAGCTCTCCGACTCTAGGTGTGTGTATAACCAACGGAGTGTTTATACCCGTTTCAACAAATGCCAAAAATCCTATATAAGTAAGAGGACCGGTAACTATAGAAACATCCCTTATTGTGTGAAGCCCCCCTAGATCCGGCGCCCCCGGCGGGTTGTCTAGAATATGAAACCCATGGTTTGGCGGCAATCCTCCGACATCAAGTCCAAAGTTTACAAATGCCGCTCTGTCCATTGCTCTTACATTGCTTAAGTCAGCAAACTTAAGGTTTCTGGTAAACGCAAAGGCATTAGCCCCTATAGTGACAACCTTTGTCAAATCAAATGTGCCTGCAACAAGATTGCCTTGCTCATCCCATCTTCTATAGAAGGTGTCAGACGGGTCTGTTATGTTTCCGGTGCTGTCTCGGCTAGGGCCGTCTACATTATGCCATCTCCAATCTCCCTCATCTCTGCCGCCGTGATCATCAAGTGCAGCTATGCCCCTAGCCACCTGCGGCACCAGTCTGCCGTCATCAATATAGGCTCTTCCGTTGCGCATAACAAGCCCGGGCACAAATGTGCGGCTTAATTGCGTTGCAGTGCCCGGCAGGAAAGTATAAACAAAGTGGCTAGACCTTGTGCCAAGCAAAACCTGACTTCTAAATGCTGCCTGACCCACAAAGATAGGCGCCTTAAGTCTTGAGAAGTCTACCGTAGTAAGCGCTGTAGTTATACCGTCAATCCTGCAATCCTCTGCTGCAAAGGCAAAATCTCCCAAGGTGTTTAAGGTGGAATTTAGCGACACATACCTTAGATTAGGCATATATGCAAAGGCACTTGACCTTATTTCCATTATTCCCAAATAGTCTGCATCCCTGTATCCGATAGCCGAAGTTCCTCTAAATCTTTCGGGCAGTATTACTCTTGAAATGTGCGGATTTCTATAAAATGCCACAACTCCGATAGCAAAAATCCTCATGTTTGAAGGGATAATAATTGTGCCGTATAAATGCGGATCCAAAAGGCCGTTGTTTATATACTGATTGCTTGTGCGTTGTGCGTTGGTAAATCCCGGTATATTGCAGCCATAGTATCGTACCAATACTCCATGCTCTACTACAAATTCTTGTCTGGCTGCCATGTTGACTGATCCCGTCATTGTTATGCCGGGCAGTCGTATAGTAGCCGTAATAGATGTCACATGGTGATAGTGGTTGATCATATAAGAGCCGGCATTAATGTCTTGATAGCTAACTCCCGGCATTGCCAGCAATTCAGCAACAGACCCTCTTATGTTTGGATTTGAATATAAAGCAAATGTACCTCTGTTTGCCGTAACTGTTGCTCTTAGCGGATTGTTAGGGTCCATAACCGGATGAGGTGCCACGCTAGTAACCGATGAAGCCCATGTGATGGCCGGTGTCAATACACCGTTTATGTAGTTATATCTTATATTTCCGTTTGCATCAACAATGTCCGGCAATAAAGAATACCAAGGCGAAGCCCCGAACTCTATCTCAAGCTGCTCGCCCGCATCAAGCCAGTTTATTCCCCTGCCCAATCTGTCCTCGATCGGTCTTAATCCTCTTGCAAGCACATTAGCGTGTCCATAGCTGTCGCCGACTGTCGTATTAGTCAGTCCAAAATCATATTCTTGCTGCAAGGACAGCACTCTCACTGTTAGAGTAATAGAATAATTGAGATGTCCTGCCTGTCTTAAAGAATTTGAACCCACTGTTATAGTAGCCGTCCCGTGTCCTCTGCCCACTATCTCGCCATGCTGGTTGACTTCTACCACATTTGGATTAGATGATCGCCAAAACACATCCTCTATCCAAAAGTTTTCTGTCGCCATCAGCATAGGCGCTAGGTTTATGCTGGTGTTCCGCCGTATATTTATACCCTCTGCAGGCAATGACGGAACCTCATATTCAGATATTCTTACGCCAAATTCATCATAGGTAAAATTGCCGTCATTGTCTAGGACATATACTCTTTGTGCAACAGGAAACTGTCCGGTAGTGCCCGTCATTATGCTAAGCGTATCGTTGCCGTTCCTGTGTGTTAAGGTTTGATATTGACCTGAATCACCAAGTGTCAGCTGTCCTGCTGATACCATGAGTGAGCGCAAATCTAATTCATAAAGTGCCGAGTTAAGCGTAAAATCATTTATCCTCATCTGCACTCTAAAGTCATTTTCTACCAAATCATCCCACAAGGGGTCTAGGTCATATACTACTCTGGTAACTGAATTTCTTGATGTCCTAAGCGGTCTTAATCCCGTCTCATTCCAAATACTTCTAAAGCGGTTTTGTCTTGAGTTGAAAATAGCAAATGATTTGCCCATCAAATAATGGTCTGATTGGATATCTAAATCTAGGTGTCTGCTAAATACAACCTCTCCGCCTCGCATTTGTCTCTCATACCTTATTTCTGCGTTTACTATAGCGGGAGGTGAAGAAGCAACCGTAAACTCAAAGCCAAACTGTCTGTCTGAATCCTCATCAAAGGTCCAGCCGGTACACTGATATAAATATTCTCTTGCATAATGCAAAAAGCCTCTTACTTCAAATCTATAGCGACCGCCGTTTCTTGCCCCCATCGTTTGCGTATCCAATTCAATAATAGGACCTATGCCTCTTCTTGCATTTGCAACTGTTCCGCTATGCATTTGTGCGCCGGTATCCACATTTATCAGTCTATAGTCAACTCTTCTTGCCCCCCTCATCCAGCCTTGAATCATATATATTGAGAATATGCCGTTTTGAGTAAGCGATAGTGCCGACCTTGATTCTGTTGCAAGCGGAATATGGTCTGAATTATACCACATCCTTGGAGTCAGGAATAAGAAAGAGCCTATCGGCAACAAAAATTCTGTGTTGTTTTCAATGTATCTGCCAAGCACTGTAGTGGGGAACATTTGGTTTCTCGGTCTTTCAAACGGAGGTCTCTCCATTCTTCTATAGCCGTCCGTCTCATATATGCTATACTCAAACATAGGAGCATCCAGCCAGTCACCATAGAAAGCTAAATATGGTACAGACAAATCAGGACGATACATTCTTCGCTGACCGTCAGCTGTAGCCACATAATAATAATCCAAGCTTTCCAGTCTGATAAAGCCCTCAATAAATATTCCGTTTAAGAATATGCTTTCAATATGCTCTCTATCTGCCGCTGAAAGGTTTATTTCTACATTTATAGTAACCCTAGACTCAGCAGCAACAGTGATTAATTGGTTTTGTACAACTGTGTTGTTTGCCCTAAATTCTACCTCAGGCTCAAGCATGCGCGCACGCTCTGTGATAATATTAAATACTGCGTGCTCTGCAAGCTCTTCAGTAAACACCTGTGCAACAGGTCTAAACCTTAATGGCTCATCTCCAGCATTTACAACATCAAATTCCAGACTATAAACACCTGTCCTTTGCGGGTCATCAAACAAATTGATTGACGACATTTGTTCAAAAATTTGATTGCCTTGTGCGTCTAGTGCCCTTTCTCTGTATGAGCTTGTGCCGTTGTCATTGTGTGACCAGCTCAGCCTTTGTCCCTGACCTCTCCATACATCGCTGCCCTCTACTCTCCACTCTATTTCCTCAAATTTAGGAACCTCTATCCAAGCGTCACTCCTTATCATGTTTCTGATATTAGCAAGACCTGCACCCACTCGTCTTGGACTGTATGGGTCGCCTTCTTGGTTTCTTGGCATAGTAGCAGTAGACATCATCATGCGATAAATATGTGTTTGCACCTTGTTTGCACATGGTCTGGTGCCTAGCTCATTCATTAATCCAAAGCGTCTTGCATTGGGGAAAGACGGAGACTCATTTTCTCCCGCTGTTAAAAACTGCCTATAAATCAATGCCAGCCCTGCAATGTTTGGTGCCGCCATTGATGTTCCTGAGTTTCTTGCATATCTGTTGCCGGGGTGCGCAGACAGAATTTCTCCGCCGTGTCCGGTTATTTCCGGCTTTAAACGCAAATCAGGAGTAACCCCCCAGCTAGAGAAGTCCGACATAAACGGTCCGCCTGCAAAATCAGGATGCATAACAATATATCCGCTTCTAAAATCTCTAATAGCAGCAAATGCGTCCAAAGTAATAGATGCCATAGGGATAGTAACCGATTCTTCTATGGTCATTATAATTCTTCCGGCAAGATGGTTATGAATAATAGCCCCTAGTGCATTTGCAGCTTGAGCATTTTCACCTTTTTGAGTAAAAGTATTAAAGCCCCTCTCTATCAACGCAATTCTTCCGGTAAAATCATCACCTGCAAAATCAGAAGCCCCCAAAGCATGACCAGCTCTGATAAAAGGTATCCTTAGCTGACCTATTGAGCTACCCTCAACAACCCTTTCATAATATGTTGATATTCGTCTTCTCAAATCAAGTCCCGCAGGACCGGGTATGTATCTTCTAAACCAACCGCCGTCTGCATATGCAGGAACATCAGGCGTAACAACACCCCATCCATCGCTTGTTGCAGGATTTGTGCCGGGTTCTCTTGGCCAGTCCGTATGCGGTCTTCTTTGTCCAAAGCCATCTCTGGCAAACATCATTCCATACCAGCTGTCAAAAATCTCCTCTACAAAATTTGATTCTCTGCCGCCCAATCTAAAAGAGTTGGCCAAATAAGCAATTCCTTCTTCTCTTTGAGCGCTTGCTAAATATATATAGGGCGCTTTTATTCCTTCCATTGAAGCAACCGAAAAAGATTGTCTAAGTGAACCCGGGATAGCCATTGTTCCGGAATCCGGACTTGTTGCCAGGTTTGTACCAAAGTCACCGCCCCTCATAGCTGTGGCACTGTTTCCTGCCGCAACAATCAGTGAAATTCCCAAGCGGTCTACCATATCATAAACCTTTTGTGCCCAGTCATCATCCAGCCAATCAGAAAAACCGTTTTGCGCCCCAAGCGAAAGGTTTATAACATCCGCCCCCAAAACAGCAGCATCATGCACAGCCGCAAGCACCGCAGTGTCCGGGCTGTTTCCAAAATTTGTAAAACTTTGCAGTCCCAAAATTTGAGCCTTAGGTGCTACGCCTCTTACTGCCAAAATTGGTTCGCCGCGAAAATCTATTTGTATTTGTCCGGTATGCAAGCATAATACATAGCGTCCGTTTTCACAAGGATCAGCACTGCCGTCAAGGTTTCTATTTGCTCTGTATCTTGCGTCGTTAGGAGTGTTTCCTGCCACTACACCGGATACATGCGTGCCGTGTGCTTGGTCAAAAGCATGCGCAACCTCATGAGATAAATCTACATAGTCAAAAACAAACGGAACCTTATGGCTTCTGAATGTGTGCGAAGGAGTAAGGTTATTAAGCACATGGCTAGATGCAAAAAGGTTGCTAAAATCAAAAAATTCACCGCGAGAATACATCCTGCCGCTGACTTGGTCAAAACGCAAAGCAAGCTGCTCATACATTATGTTGCCGTGCTCATCTCTGGGTAAATTTACATCAGAAAACATCGGATGCATATAATCAAGACCGGTATCAATAACCGCAACAAGCATGCCCTCGCCTTCAAGCACTGTGCCGTCATCTAATTCAGGGCTCATAAAAATCCCCGTTTCAGCCAACAGTCCGTCAAGCGCCGCAATGTTGTTAGCAATATAAAAATCTCTATCGCCGCTTCTGTTTGAAGGAGTCGCCCGCATCAGCTCAACATATTGAGCAACACCCACGCTCATTGCTCCCGACCTTCTTAGCAAAGTATCAGCTGCAGCAACATCTCTATATGTCATTGTCATAGAAAAGCCGTTGATAAGAGAGGTGAAACTAAACGCCATTTGAGCATCAACATTTCTTGCAGTTTGATTAAAAATCTCCCTGTGACGACGCTGCATGTTTTCTCTTGCAACTCTTGCCGCTCTGGTGTTTAGAAACTGCTGAAAGCTAAGCTGTCTGTCAGTGGCAAGATACATGGTAACCAAGCACTCTTCATGCACATTTACCATAAGCTGCACCCTGTCATCAGGGCTAAACCTGTTGCGCCTAAATTCCTCATTTGCAGCTCTAACCTCATCACTTAGGTTGGCTTCAAAATCAGGATCCATCGCATTTAGTTCATGATTAAGCACCCAGTCACGCTCGTCAGCATTGGCTGTATCACAGCCGTTATCCAGTCCGGGAAGCCTAATTAGTCCGCTTACAACTGCAGTAATTCCCATAATGGCAACAAAAGCCATTATAAGACCGGCAGCGATGCGTTTTCTTAAGGTTTTGATTTTCATTTTTTTCTCCCTCTATATATTATATAGATTATATAGTAATGAGTAAATTTAAATTTACTCAATGCTAACTTGATTTTTAGAGCCTGTACACATGAATTTGAATTAGATGAATCCGATATTCAGCCCTTTCACAATTATGTATTCAATCTCTTCTTTCTTCTTAGCACAATCAGCATCGTCCCTAGCATCATAATCGCAACCAGCCCGGCCGCACCTATGTCCGTCCAACCCACACTAGAGCACATCATGCAGGATGCACTGCTTGGCTGCCACCTAGCATACAGCCTAAGGTCTGTCATTACAGGCGTATTATCATTAAATCTAAGAATAAATTCGCTGTCTCTATACCAGCCTGTATGTACATATCCTGAGATAGTCAATGACGGAAACCCCTCGGCACTCGCAATCACATCTCCCTCACGCACCTGTATAACAACGATTTCTGAACTAACATAATCCCCGGGGACAATAACCAATTCTACCCTATACACCGGTCTTAAAACAGGCGGGTCATCGTCCTCACCGGCAAGAGGCACGGCACTAGCACCAGTTAAAATGCCAAAGGTGCTGCTGTTTGCCGCCTCATTCAAGCATGCAAATCTCACCCTCCAATCTGCTTCGTTCTCTCGTCCGACAAAACCCCATTCTTCATTATACGACAAAATAGTTTGGCTGTCAAATAATTTTGCTGTGTTTATATGGGAAATATTTGTATAAACCCCGCCAAAAGAAAACAGCACGACGCATATTATTGTTGTTAGCATTGTTTTTTTCATAAGTTGAACCATTGTTGATGAAAGCCGCTCATGAAATCCTTTCAAAAGACAACTTCTTCTTTGCTCGCTGACCGCTCTTTTTCTACCAGTCACTATTTTCTAATTCCTACCGACTATCTCGTTTCTGTCGGCTACACTATTCATGCCGACCACCCCGCCCCATATCAAAGAGGTCTTCGTGGGACACCCCTCCAAAGGAGGGGTATTTGTTTTACTACTTAACCATTACTCCCACTTAACATCATTGGTGATGAGGGGAATTCTTGCCGCCACATCACCGCTCTTAACAGTGGGAAATTTTTATAGCCGCCTTATCGCTTCTAATAAATCTACTCACATCTAATAAATAAATCTATTCACAGTCCGTTTTTATTCAAATTTCTGATTCTTAAAACCGCCGCACTACTTTTGCAAACCCTAAAAACCACCACTCAACCCTCATTATCCAAAAAGTCCCGCCGATAAAAACACTATCTAGCGGCAGGACCTTTATCTGCTTCAAATATTGACCCTTCCAAAATTATGGTCGGTTGTTGTCTGCAACTATCCTCGCCTCAATAGCAAACTCTATAAGCTCCTCAGCAGCATCTCTCAATGCTTGCGGCACAGCTTGCCCTGCAGCATCCAAAGCCGTCAAAGCGGCGGTCATTGCTTCAGTTCTGGCAATAAAATAGTCCAGTATTGCTACGCCTGTCGCTATGCTTACTCCAGCCCCTGTCGGACCTAGCAATAAGTCAATTCTCAATCTGTATATTTCTGCGACCACAATTGCGTTTAATAAGTTTCTATAATGAGCATTGACAGCAGGACCTGTCGCAGGATAAACTAGGTCTAGGAATTGAGTAATAATTAATTGATGATCAAAAATCATCGCCGGGAAAGCACCCTCGCCGGCCACTCCTGACCAAGCAGCCATATTGCTTGCCGCAAAGAAAGCATATCTGTCTCTTTCATTTAGATTGTTTACTCTATATAAGATATTTGCAACATTTGCCATCGTTACATTTGAAAGGTTTATGCCGATAGCCGCAAGCCCGTTGACAATCGCCGGTCTGATAGGCATTCCTGCCGCAGACTCTCTTAGCATCTGTCCCCAAGCCAGCTCAAACATATCCGCCCAAATATCCCAAAGCTCATCACTAAACCTTCCTCTAATTCCATAACGCAACCCAAGACCGTCAAATTCCCCGGTCATAGTAAGTCTGGTATTCAAAAACCCGCCGGCATCTCCTCTGCCAAACAACACCTCTCTTGACACAAGCCAAATTGCCAGTCCCGGCGCAACATTATGCTCAACCTGCTCTGTAAGCACATTCAGCGTGATTACCCCAAAATTAAAGAATGCTTCTACTATGTGAGGAGGTGCGCTATCAACTATGCGGTCTCTAATTTGTCTTATTCTTGCATAAGTAGCAATCAAAGCAATACCGTGTGCTCTCACATCTCCTCTTCTTATAATTTCCTCAAAGGCATCAATATAAAGTGCCACTCTTTCAAAATCATCCAACCATACTCCTAGATTTGGGCTGTATGTCCCCGCAATAATTGACACAAAAAGAGCTCTTCTGCCGACTAAATACTGATACAAAAAGCCTGCTGTTTCATCAAACGCATTGCGTTGTGCCGTTGTCAAGCCTTCTCTTGCCGA
>Ga0131853_10000751_pt1 | contig 58421 bp, 43 predicted proteins | sample TergutLab28metaG_FD_92764 | JGI IMG/M metagenome (GOLD analysis project Ga0131853, IMG submission 92764) | Labiotermes labralis P1 segment gut microbial communities from Petit-Saut dam, French Guiana - Lab288 P1 (version 2) (version 2) | ecosystem: Host-associated > Arthropoda: Insects >...
CCTGACACCCTGATCTGTTAATGAATCGAAGCGGCTGGTTTGAGCTACAAATGGTATTTCACTATGATACATCGCAATAAAATCGAGTAGGAATTGAAGCTCGACTACCAGGGCACCCTGATCGCCCATACGAGTAACTCTAGTTGGCGGTACGCGCCCGATTCCAATCCGTTGGCCTTCGCTATACATCTCCCATAATGCTCTTTCAACTGCATAAATCCGTGATATTTCAAACCAAGTCCGACGGTCAATATTGCCTGTTTGCGGCAGATTATATAATCCCTGGAATACGCGGACAGAGTTTGTCGTTTGCGGCCCAAATACACCATCAACCGGATTGATGATAATATTCGTGTACCGCCCCAAAATGCGATTCAGGTATAGCTGCATTGTACGGACAGCATCACCGCGTGTCCCCTGAGTTAAGGTATAACCGGGCCAGGAATCAAGTATCCCGCCGAAGTTTTCACAGATTCGCAATTCCAAATTATGCTTAAAATATTTATTTATAATTTGCCATGCATTCATTCCACGATCCCTTGCATCATAGAACGAGCCCCATTGCGACAGGCGGCCGGGGATATTTACACGTATACCATCATTATATAAGGATAGAAAAGGTTCTTTATGCCCAATAATCGCCAAATAATTGTCAAAAATCTTGTCAACTATTGCACTTATTCTCGCACCGATTACTCCATTATGGACATATTTTTGATCCATAAAAGTCTCACTGGTTATATCATAATTCCGGCCTCTTTTCCGGTAAAATTCCGTATAAATACGGTTCAATGTAAATGAAATAATGCAATAGACATTGGCTATTATAGCTTCTTCCGGCCATTCATCGAAAATTTCATGAGAAGTTACATTTTTAATATAGGTCATATAAGGCACTGAAACAGTGGGTGCGGCTGTGTTTTCCTCACGCCCGAGGTGAACACGGACAAAATTGGGAATTGTTACCTCCGGTAAGATACGGGCAACGGGAAACATTTCTTCTTCACCTGATTGTACTTGCTGAGGTTCTGTGGTTTCATAAAGTTTGTGGCCGCTGATTATCCGCCGCTCAACTACTAACTCTTGGCCAAGGACCAGTGGGTCCATTTCAATATTCAAAATGGAAGTTGAGGTATCAAAAATCATTACGTCTTCATATAATACAGTCGTGAATCCCGGCGCACGCGCCATAAGTTTGTAAGTAGCGAAAGGTTTCACCGGCGGGTTTGGTTCCTCCATATACATTTTGTCCGGTGCATCCAGCGCCATCGGCCCCGCCATTCCCTTATCGTCTGTTTGTACTTCATAAAGAACTTGACCATCTTCGTTTGAAACCGTAATTGAAACATTACCTAAAACAACTCCCCCGTTAGCCGTGAAAGTTTGAACTTTTAAATATCCTTTACCCAAAGCAAATCTCCGTGTACTTGTTTATAACCAGTATATAGCAGGACATGTGTTGCTGTTCATTGAGCGAACAAAAAAGAGACGTCCGTTGACTGGTTTAGTCAATTTTCGTCTCGTTTCTATTTTCTTCTACATATTATCTATTAAATATTTGATTTCTGTAATTTGTACAAACAGAAGCACATTGATCTCGCTTTAATTCTGCCAAGTCATCCCCCCATCATTGCCGTCAACTCCTGAATCCGCTCCAACGGAAAAGGCGGCTCGCTTAGTGGTTTCAATGCTATCGACATTAGTTTCATCGGGTTATCATCAGCAGCGATACGGTTTTGCTTTAAAACCCCACAATGCTTACAACGATGGATAAGCGCCCATTCGCCCCCTTTTTTGACCCAAACGCTAATCGGCTCCATATGCCCGCCGCAATCTGCATCACGGTCGCCCGGTTCATCATCAATATGCAGGCTAAATAAGCAATTAGGGCAATGGTTGCGATGGTCGCTTCCCGCTCCTGCCGGTACTACCATACGGTCGCAAATTTTACATTTAAAGCTTTCGTTACAAGCATTCTTCTTATAATAATCCTTGTCATACATTTTTCTTTTATTTTCCCGATTCAACTTTATCCTCCATTACTTTTTCTAACTCAATTATTGATTCGAAACCAATATATTTGGAGTTAGCTCCCGTTAATATTTTCCTTGCCTTACTTCGCGAAATAGCAAAAATTTCTGCTACAACTTTTTCTGTCCTAAGCTTAAGCCGGTAAGGGTTATGAATTATTAACTGAACTTTAGCTTCTCTTAGCTTATCAATAGCTTCATCACCCAATTTTTGCAATTGATAATTTACTTCATCGCTAGTGATTTCCGCTTTATTTCTTACAAATAAATTTTTGTCCAGGCCGTATTTTAAAGCTGTCTCTGCATCATTTTCCAAAAAGCTTTGATATTCCGTTTCTTTTAATGTTTCACTCCGCATTCTCTCATAAATCGTCAGATTATATGTATGTTTGCATTTAGCGCATTGATAAATTAACCAAACATCTAATCTATTACTATTAGCATTAATGCGGAAACATCCGGTGCTTTCATAATCACGCTTTTCCCCGCAACCGGCACAATTACGTTTAATCCGGTAAGCTCCTTTGGGAATTATTCTATATTCAATTTTTTCCGCCGCAAATTTAAGAACGTCCTTTCGTTCTTGTTGCGATATTAATAAGTGGCTCATTTTGCATCTCCTAAGATTTTTAGTGGGAGAATGCAAAGGCCATTACATATGATGCAAGGTCAAAAGGTCATGTGTTTTATGCTCTCAAAAGCATGACATTGGAACCAGTACAACATGTCAAGATATCTCTCTGCAATAGCCTCTGCTATGCAAAATTAGCCGGAGTAGTCAAAATATATTTTCCTTTCGGTGGTATAATAAAAACGATAAACCTAAAAACATGTAGCTAAAATAAAATGATGCTGCCGAAGTAAAAGCAGAAATATAAACGTTATTGTTAATTACATAAGCATATGAAACATCGGGGAAACTTAAGCGCCCAACTTCAACAATAACGAATGCTAAACAAACTAAAACAAGCCAATATCCTGATTTCATTTTCTCAAAAACAGTTAAACTATACACAGTAACAAGAATAGAGGATATTGATAACTCAAGCCATGTATATTCGATTGAAAATTTACCTTCGTACAAGAAAATATAAGCTGTTTTTTGAATTGCACTAGCTAAAAATAGCGAAATCGGGATAATCATTAGTTTAAGGCATGTATTTATCCGCATGATATTAGGTTCTTTACGGCATTCTTCAATTACAAGAAGAACACAGAATATAACTAGGGTTGCCGGTATGAGTAATGCTATCACCGATTCAATTATTGTCAAAAGACTGGCTGACTCACTAGCCAGCATCGGTAAATGGCTTAATAATATTAATTCACCACTGATAACACTGACTCGCATAAATTGAAATAATAAAACGATTGCGGCAAATACTAAAGCTATAATAGAAGCGATTGGTTTTCGTTTCATCGCGGTCTCCATTTTTTTACATTCTTTTATATACTTCTTTAGATTCTACAATAATAATCTACATTTTGTCAAATTTTTAATTAATCTTGGTATTCTATTATTACCGAAAGTCAAAAAATTAATAAAATAATTCAATCTGCTCATTACGGCAAGACTTTATCTCCCGCATACAAATTTTGTCATTTTCATATGTGTCACCGGAAATAAAAGGGGAGTGCAAATTATGTTTTTCGTAGTTTATATCAACATTATGTTTATTGTAATTCGCATAACAATATAAGCAGCCATTCTTGCAAGTATTGTACATTCCAATATCAATACTGGTCACACACCCGCACTCTTTGCGCTGATTTTTGTCTTTTCCGATATCCAAACCACTATCTAGAAGTTTCTTAAACAATCGGTCATCTATACAACACGCCGGCTCAATACCGAACTGTTTTAAGTCAAGTTCTACGGCACAGGTATCGATATTTAAACCATTCGTTATTGCTATCTCAGCGAGCTGCGAACTCATTTTTATTTGGGAGGCGGAGTCAAAATCTTTTAATGCCAATTTCTTTATATTACCCTTTACACCGCGATAATCTTTATTAATAAAGCTAAAGGTAACTTTTTTAGTATAATCCCTTAATTCATCGGCAATTTTCCCAAAGGCATTAATATGATAATCATATGTATATTTTTCGCTGATAAAAATCGGGTCGTAACGCCAAATAACCCGCTCCGGGCCAATTATGTCAGCCAGACACTTAAATGATTGTAAAATATCACTTGTTTTAGGCGGAAGATTCGATTCGATATCAGTTCCATATGGGGTAATTGTAAATTGAAAATAATATACATAATTAATTAACTTATCTATTTTATCCAGCATTGGCAAAGGATTTTTCGTCCAAAAAACAATCCCGTCTATCACATCAGGCTTTAAATTTACTTTACTTACTTGGTGGAAATTCATTGGATTTCGTACCAGAACAAACCCTTCTTTGACCCGGTTAAAAAACCAGTCTGAATAAAATGAGGGTATGTCTGTTCTCCGGCTTGCGCTGATTATCATTTTAAGGCATTTCCTTTATGCTGAGAGTATTTATATAATATATTGTATTACGTTTTTTGGTTTTTATCAAATACACGAAAAAAAGCGCAAGCCCTTATTATACCAAGGCTTGCGCTTTATCTTTATTTCAAGTTTGATTATTAATCAAGCAATGTTGCGACCCTGCCTGAACCAACGGTTCTTCCGCCTTCACGAATCGCGAAGGTAAGACCTTGATCCATTGCGATGGGGTGAATTAGGTCGATGGTCATTTCGATATTATCGCCGGGCATACACATTTCAACGCCGGCAGGAAGATTGCAAACGCCGGTTACGTCGGTAGTTCTGAAGTAGAACTGAGGACGGTAGTTGTTGAAGAAAGGTGTATGACGGCCACCCTCGTCTTTGGTCAGAACGTAAACCTGGGCAGTGAATTTCGTATGGCATTTGATTGAGCCGGGTTTTGCCAGAACTTGTCCACGCTCGATTTCATCCCTTGCTACACCACGAAGCAGTGCGCCGATGTTGTCGCCCGCTTGAGCATCATCAAGCAGTTTGCGGAACATTTCGATACCGGTACAAACAACTTTTCTGGTTTCTTCTTTGATACCAATGATTTCGACTTCTTCTGATACTTTCAAGACACCGGCTTCAACTCTTCCGGTTGCAACAGTACCACGGCCGGTAATTGAGAATACGTCTTCAACCGGCATAAGGAAAGGCTTGTCCTTGTCACGTTGAGGGTCCGGAATCCATGAGTCAACCGCTTCCATCAGTTCAAGAATCTTGTCGCCCCATTCGCCGGACGGATCTTCTAATGCTTTGAGGGCTGAACCTTGGATAATCGGGGTGTCATCACCGGGGAAATCATACTCGCTAAGCAGTTCACGGATTTCCATATCAACAAGTTCAAGTAATTCCGGATCATCAACCGCATCACATTTGTTCATGAAAACAACGATGTAAGGAACACCAACCTGACGGGATAAAAGGATATGCTCTTTAGTTTGAGCCATAACACCGTCGGTAGCAGCAACTACGAGAATTGCGCCGTCCATTTGAGCCGCACCGGTAATCATGTTCTTAACATAGTCAGCATGTCCGGGGCAGTCAACGTGTGCATAGTGACGATTAGTTGATTCATATTCTACGTGGGAAGTAGAGATGGTGATACCTCTCTCTTTTTCTTCCGGTGCTTTGTCGATTTTGTCAAATGCTACTGCTTCGCCAGTGCCGAGTCTCTGATGCAGAGTTTTGGTAATAGCAGCAGTTAAAGTGGTTTTTCCATGGTCAACGTGACCAATGGTCCCAATATTACAATGGGGTTTGTTACGTTCAAATTTCGCTTTAGCCATTTCTAAAGTCCTCCTTAATGATTTGCATAATATTAGTTTTAAATTACTTTTTCATAAAATTGAATCGGCACTATTGATTATATTAGATATTTCCAATATTTTCAAGCTAAATCTTTAATAATCAATACAAATACCGTCTAATTTAAAAAGATTTCACCGATAAAACCTTCTCTTGAATGCTCTTCGGTACTTGCTCGTACTTTTCAAAGAACATTGAGTAGTTTCCGCGGCCTTGGGTCTTGCTTCGCAGGTCAGTCGCATAACCAAACATTTCGGAAAGGGGTACGAAACCTCTGACCATTTTGCCGCCGCTGATATCGTCCATTCCTTCAATCCGCCCGCGCCGGGAGTTCATATCACCGATAACATCACCCATATATTCTTCCGGCATCGTTACTTCAACTTTCATAATCGGCTCAAGTAATACCGCACCTGCTTTTTTCATCGCATCCTTGAATGCAAGGGAACCGGCGATATGGAAAGCAAGCTCTGATGAATCAACATCATGATAGGTGCCATCGTATACATTGGCATAAACACCAACAACGGGATAACCGCCCAGGATACCGGCTTTGGTTGCTTCTTCGATACCACGGCCGACCGCCGGAATATATTCCTTGGGAATCGCACCGCCAACAACACTGGATTCGAACTTGAACAGTTCTTCACCATTAGCATCCATCGGGGCAAAGCGGACTTTACAATGGCCATATTGGCCGCGGCCGCCGGACTGCTTGGCATATTTTGAATCAACTTCAACTTCGTTTGTAAACGATTCTTTGTAAGCAACTTGCGGGGCACCAACATTGGCTTCTACCTTGAACTCGCGCAAAAGACGATCAACGATTATCTCGAGATGGAGTTCGCCCATTCCGGCGATAATAGTCTGCCCGGTTTCGGGATTGGTATGAGCTCTAAAAGTAGGGTCTTCTTCCGAAAGTTTCGCCAGGGCTTCACCCATTTTTTGTTGCCCGATTTTGGTTTTCGGTTCAATTGCAAGTTCGATAACCGGCTCCGGAAATTCCATTGATTCCAAAATAACCGGGGAACTCTCATCACAGATTGTATCACCGGTAGTGGTTGATTTGAAACCAACTGCCGCGGCGATATCCCCGGAATAAACTTTGCTTATTTCTTCACGTTTGTTGGCGTGCATCTGAAGGATACGGCCAACCCGCTCTTTTTTACCCCTTGATGCATTTAAAACATAAGAACCGGAGTCCATTGTTCCGGAATAAACCCGGATGAAAGCCAGTTTGCCGACAAAAGGGTCGGTCATAATCTTGAATGCAAGGGCTGAAAAGGGTTCTTCATCTGATGAATGCCTTTCAACAGGATTGCCGTCAAGGTCTACCCCTTGAATCGAAGCAATATCGGTCGGGGATGGCATAAACTCAAGGATTGCATCAAGAAGCTTCTGCACGCCGCGGTTACGATAAGCCGTTCCGCAACAAACCGGGATACACCGGCACTCGCAGGTCCCTTTCCTTAAAGCCGCCTTAAGCTCTTCCAAACCAGGCTCTTGCTCTTCCAAATACATCGTCATCAGGTCATCATCAAGCTCACATATTTTTTCGATAAGTTCGGCACGATAGGTTTCCGCTTCGTCTAAAAGTTCTGCCGGAATATCGATAACACTTATGTCCTCACCTTTATCGTCATTCGTAATATAAGCTTTCATTTCAAACAGGTCAACGACACCTTTAAAGCTGTCTTCTTTACCAATCGGTATTTGCAGGATAATGGTGTTTTTACCTAATTTAGTTTTAATTTGTCCGACAGCACCATAAAAATCGGCACCCAAAATGTCCATCTTATTGATAAAAGCCATTCGCGGGACATTATAGGTATCGGCTTGGCGCCATACATTTTCTGATTGTGGTTCTACTCCGCCTTTTGCACAAAATACACCGACTGCACCGTCAAGTACACGCAATGACCGCTCTACTTCAACAGTAAAGTCTACGTGTCCGGGAGTATCGATAATATTAATTCGATGCGGGGGTGCGCCCGGTTTGGCTTTGGCATTTTCTTGCAAAGTCCAGTGACATGTGGTTGCCGCTGATGTGATGGTAATCCCTCTTTCCTGCTCCTGTTCCATCCAGTCCATGGTGGCTGTGCCTTCATGGGTATCACCGAGTTTGTAATTTACCCCGGTATAAAACAGGATCCGTTCTGACAGAGTCGTCTTACCGGCATCGATATGGGCCATAATACCAATGTTTCTGGTCCTCTCCAGCGGATATTCTCTTCCAGCCAAAATTTAAGTCCTCCTAAAAACTTTATATCGGGTATGAGGTCACCCATACCCGCTGTGCGAGTCGCGTTTGCCTTCGAGGATTCGGGATTCACTCCCGATATCCGAGTGTATAAGGCAAAAACTTCAAATCGCGGCTCTGTAAATTTAGAAACGATAGTGGGCAAAAGCTTTGTTCGCTTCGGCCATTTTGTGCATATCTTCTTTACGCTTTACAGCGGCACCGGTATTGTTTGACGCATCGACGATCTCATTTGCTAAACGATCTTCCATTGTCTTTTCCCCGCGTTTCCGTGAAAACGAGGTCAACCACCTAAGTGCTAAAGCCTGACGTCTGTCAACCCGGACCTCAATCGGTACTTGATAGGTGGCACCGCCGATACGGCGGGCTTTTACCTCAAGGGCCGGCATGATGTTAGTCATTGCCGCTTCAAATACTTCAAGGGCCGGTTTTCCCGCCTTGGCTTCAACTTTCGCGAATGCTCCATAGACAATCTTTTGGGCAACACCTTTTTTACCATCCAACATGATGTTGTTGATTAATTTGGTGACGACCTTATCATTGTACAAAGGATCCGCTAAGATATCTCGTTTGGGTATATGTCCTTTACGTGGCACGTTCTTCCCTCCTTATTTATATTACAGTTCAGCCATGCAAAATTTGGGAGGTAATAATGCGAAAGCTTGCTTACGCAATCATTTACCGAGTAAATTTTATATGGCGTTCTGCCTTAGCGAGATTTTGTTTTATAAAACCGAGCTATGGCTGAACTGTAAATGTCCAATAAATCACAGGTACTCACATTTTACGTTAATACTAATGTGTTATGCCGGATAATGGTAAAACAAAATCCAACACTTTATTAGTTTCAATAAAAGCAAGTAGTCATTAATTACGTTACTTTTAACTGCGAAGCAGTGAGTAACTTAATTATTTCGCGGCTTTCGGTCTCTTTGAACCATATTTGGAACGAGCCTGCCGTCTGTTAGCGACACCGGCGGTATCGAGGGTACCTCTAATGATATGATACCTTGTACCGGGTAAGTCTCTAACCCTGCCGCCTCTGATCAGAACCACGCTATGCTCTTGCAAGTTGTGGCCTTCACCGGGAATATAGCTGGTAACTTCGATTCCGTTGCTTAAACGGACTCTGGCAATTTTCCGCAGTGCCGAGTTCGGCTTCTTCGGGGTAGCTGTTTTAACTGCTGTACAAACACCGCGTTTCTGCGGGGAAGAAGCTTCAATGGTCTTCTTGCGCAGTGAATTAACGCTTTTTTGCAGTGCCGGTGCAGTTGACTTCTTGACAGAAGTCTGGCGACCCTTTCTGACTAACTGGTTAAATGTTGGCATTCAGTTTTACCTCCTTTTCTTAGTTTTTATATTTAAAACACTTGGTCGTGAGTGACCTTCTGACTTCGCAAGCAGACCGTTGGAAAACGTCGGCACTTGGTGGCGTACTATGCCGCCTTAGTGACCGCTACGTTTTACATCGAGCGAAAGCGTGTCTGCGGCCGAAGTGCAGAGAGGTCATACACGGATTCTGTGTTATAAATCTTCTGCTACTTCATCATCAAAATTTTCATCGGTATAATCTTCATCGCCGAAATCTTCAATTAATTCATCTTCCATGAACTCATCTTCATCTTCGTCATATTCTTCTTCCGGAATTTCGATGGGCGGGAAAGTTTTTTTCCGCGTTTTGATGGTGTTTTGCAACATCAAGTCTGTATTTAAAGCAGTATTACGATAGCGCTTCATTCCGGTTCCGGCCGGAATAAGTTTGCCGATAATAACATTTTCCTTGAGTCCGATTAGCGGGTCAACTTTTCCTTTGATAGCAGCTTCAGTGAGAACCTTGGTAGTCTCCTGGAAAGATGCCGCCGAAAGGAAAGAATTAGTTGCAAGGGCTGCTTTGGTAATCCCAAGCATAACTTGTTTTCCATCGGCCAGCTCTAAGCCCTCAGCGAACAGTTTTGCATTGATATCTTCATACTCAAGCACATCAACTAAGGTACCTGGTAATAAATCGGAGTCACCGTTATTTTCAATCCGCACTTTTTTGAGCATCTGACGGACAATAACCTCGATATGTTTGTCGGCAATATCAACACCTTGTAAGCGGTAAACCCGCTGAACTTCACGAATCATATAATCCTGAACCGAGCGGATACCTTTGATTTTCAGCAAATCATGAGGGTTTACGCTACCTTCGGTGAGTTCATCACCGGGTTCCATAATATCACCATCCATTATCGCAATCCGGGAGCCATAAGGAATCAAATAACTCTTCGATTCACCGTTTTCTTCGTTGGTGATGATAACCTCCCGCTTTTTCTTAGTATCTTTGATAGAAGCTACACCGCCAAATTCAGCAATAATTGCCAAACCTTTAGGTTTACGGGCTTCAAATAATTCCTCAACCCGAGGCAAACCTTGGGTAATATCGTCACCGGCAACACCACCGGTATGGAAAGTACGCATCGTCAACTGGGTACCCGGTTCACCAATCGATTGAGCGGCGATAATACCAACCGCTTCACCAACCTGAACCGCTTCGCCGGTCGCCATGTTGGCACCATAACATTTCGCACAGATTCCAACACGGGAACGACAGGTCAAAATCGTCCTGATTTTTACTGATTCAATTGGTTTTCCTTTTTCATCTACGCCCTTATCAATAATCCGGCTTGCCCGGCTAGGGGTAATCATACGATTATATCCGACAATCAAGTTTTTGTCAGCATCATAAATATCTTCACAGCTATAACGTCCTACAATACGGGCCTGTAATTCTTCAATTACTTCTTTGCCATCCATAAAGGCTTTGACTCTGATTCCGCCGATTTCCTCTTCCGGATTCATACAGTCAACTTCACGGATAATCAAATCCTGCGAGACGTCAACCATCCGGCGGGTAAGATAACCGGAGTCAGCAGTTCTAAGTGCGGTATCGGACAAACCTTTACGCGCCCCGTGAGCTGACATAAAATATTCAAGAACGTCAAGCCCTTCCCGGAAATTTGATTTAATCGGAAGTTCAATTGTTCGGCCTGATGTATCAGACATCAAGCCACGCATTCCGGCAAGCTGTTTGATCTGCTGGTTTGAACCACGGGCACCGGAGTCAGCCATCATAAAGATGGAGTTGTATTCATCTAAACCTTCCATCAAAAGCTCGGTCAGCTCTTTATCTGCTTCACTCCAAGTTTCAACAACGGTACGATAACGTTCTTCTTCTGTTACCAATCCGCGCCGGTAGTTTTGCGAAATCCGGTCAACGGTCGCCTGGGCTTCTTCAAGCAACTTTTCCTTTTTTTCCGGCACAATCATGTCGGAAACGGAAACGGTCATTGCGGCCTGGGTAGAATATTTGTAACCCATTGATTTAATTTGGTCAAGAACTTCCGCAGTCTTTGATGCGCCATGCGTATTAATAACTTTTTCCAGAATCTGCTTAAGTTGTTTACGGGTAACATGGAAATCAATTTCCGGAAGCAATAATTGCGCCGGGTCATTACGGTCAACAAATTCTAAATCTTGAGGCAGGATTTCATTAAACAAAAAGCGGCCTAGGGTCGATTCAATAACACCTGTTATTAATTCTCCCTTATTATTATGCCGGCTTGCCTTTACTTTTATCCGGGCATGTAGTGAGCAATGGCCGTTTTCATAAGCCATAATTGCTTCATTAACATCTTTATAACAATTTCCTTCACCTAATGAACCGGGGCGCTCCTGGGTCAGATAATAAATACCAAGAACCATATCCTGTGACGGAACAGCAACGGGGCCGCCATCTGACGGTTTTAACAGGTTATTCGGTGAAAGCAGCAGAAAGCGGCATTCGGCCTGCGCTTCAACGGAAAGTGGTAAATGCACTGCCATCTGGTCGCCGTCAAAGTCGGCATTAAAAGCGGTACATACCAAGGGATGCAATTTTATCGCTTTACCTTCAACCAAAACCGGTTCAAAAGCCTGGATTCCAAGGCGGTGCAAGGTCGGGGCACGGTTAAGCATAACCGGATGTTCGGTAATAACATCTTCTAAAACGTCCCATACCTGGGCATCAAGGCGTTCAACCAATTTCTTGGCATTTTTGATATTTTGGGAAATGCCCCGGCCGACTAATTCTTTCATAACGAAAGGTTTAAACAGCTCAATCGCCATTTCTTTCGGCAGGCCGCATTGGTATATTTTCAATTCCGGGCCGACAACAATAACCGAACGTCCGGAATAGTCAACCCTTTTTCCAAGTAAGTTCTGACGGAAGCGGCCGGATTTACCTTTAAGCATATCGGATAAAGACTTAAGGGCACGGTTTCCGGGGCCGGTAACGGGGCGCCCGCGGCGGCCATTGTCAATTAAGGCATCTACCGCTTCTTGCAGCATCCGTTTTTCATTGCGGACAATGATATCCGGTGCGCCAAGTTCAAGCAAACGCTTAAGCCGGTTATTACGGTTAATAATCCGGCGGTATAAATCATTAAGGTCGGAGGTCGCAAAACGGCCGCCGTCCAATTGAACCATCGGGCGTAAATCAGGGGGGATAACCGGAATCGCATCCATAATCATCCATTCGGGCTGGTTGCCGGACTCGCGGAAAGCTTCAACAACTTCCATTCTTTTGATAATCCGGGCTCGTTTTTGACCGGTTGACTCTTTAAGGCCAACCCGCAATTCTTCTGCTTCGCCTTCAAGGTCAATCGCCTGGAGAAGCTCTTTAACCGCTTCGGCACCCATTCCAACCCGGAATTTGTTGCCATATGCCTCACGGGCTTCCTGATATTCTTTTTCGGTCAAAACTTGTTTGTATTCAAGGTTTGAATCAGCTTTATCCAAAACAATATAGTTCGCGAAATAAAGAACTTTCTCTAGTACACGAGGGGATAAATCAAGAATCAGACCCATCCGGCTAGGGATTCCTTTAAAATACCAAATATGTGAAACCGGGGCGGCAAGTTCAATATGGCCCATCCGCTCGCGGCGGACGGTAGCTTTGGTCACTTCAACACCACAACGGTCACAAATAACGCCTTTATATCTAATTTTCTTATATTTACCGCAATGGCATTCCCAGTCTTTGCTAGGGCCGAAAATCTTTTCACAGAAAAGGCCTTCTTTTTCCGGTTTTAAGGTGCGGTAGTTGATTGTTTCTGGCTTTAATACTTCGCCACGAGACCATTCACGAATTTTCTCCGGAGCTGCCAACCCAATCCGAATCGCATCGAAAGTCATGGGTTGATATAATTCTTGCTTTGTTTCTGACATTTATAGAACTCCTTTCGCTGGTTACAGTACTGACTTTGAGTTATTATCTCAATACTTCTGTTTACTCTAGGCTTCTTCTAACTCAATGGCCAATTCGGAAAAATCCATATCGCCTTCTTCTAATTCTTCCTCATCTTCGGTATCAACTAACTCACCGCTGTCTTCATCAAACTCTTGTTTGTGATAACCCATTGATGCAAGGGATTCTTTCTCATATTCGTAATTGGGGCCGTTTCCTTCGATTTCATAGCGGTAATCACTTTCACCGTAATCAATCGTTTCCTTGATTTCGACCTCACTATTGTCATCACGAAGAACTTTGACATCAAGCCCGAGTGACTGTAATTCCTTAAGTAATACCTTGAAAGATTCCGGAACGCCCGGCTCAGGAATATTGTCACCTTTGATAATTGCCTCATAGGTCTTAACCCGGCCGATAACATCATCGGATTTAACTGTTAAAATTTCCTGAAGGGTATAAGAAGCGCCATAAGCTTCCAGGGCCCAAACTTCCATTTCTCCGAAACGCTGCCCGCCGAACTGGGCTTTTCCGCCAAGCGGCTGCTGAGTAACCAGCGAATAAGGACCGGTGGAACGGGCATGGATTTTGTCATCAACCAAGTGATGGAGCTTCAAATAATGCATATGGCCAATCGTTACTTCCCCGTCAAAACCTTCACCGGTCCGCCCGTCACGAAGATGGACTTTTCCGTCGCGGGAAATCGGGACACCTTTCCATAATTCACGGTGGCTGCGGTTTTTGGACAAATATTCATAAACATCCGGAAGTAAGGAAGCTTTATGGATTTTCGAAAATTCTTCCCATTCAAGATTTACATAATCATTTGCCATATCAAGGGTATCCATAATATCATTTTCGTTGGCACCGTCAAATACGGGGGTGGCAACGTTAAAACCAAGGGCTTTGGCGGCAAGGGACAAGTGAATCTCAAGTACCTGTCCGATATTCATCCGCGAGGGCACGCCAAGAGGGTTAAGAACGATATCAAGGGGACGGCCATTTGGCAAGTAAGGCATATCTTCGACCGGAAGGACACGGGATACTACCCCTTTGTTTCCATGACGGCCAGCCATTTTGTCACCAACGGAGATTTTCCGTTTCTGGGCAATATATATCCGGACTGCCTGGTTAACACCCGGTGAAAGTTCATCACCATTTTCGCGGGTGAAAACTTTGGCATCAACAACAATACCATATTCACCGTGGGGTACTTTCAAAGAGGTATCACGGACTTCGCGGGCTTTTTCGCCAAAGATGGCCCGTAACAAACGTTCTTCAGCAGTCAGTTCGGTTTCACCTTTCGGGGTAACTTTTCCGACCAGAATATCACCGGCGCGGACTTCCGCACCAATCCGGATAATACCGTCTTCATCAAGGTCTTTCAGCGCTTCATCACCAACCCCGGGAACGTCACGGGTAATCTCTTCAGGGCCTAATTTCGTATCGCGGGCTTCGGCTTCATATTCTTCAATATGAACCGAGGTATATACATCATCTTGAACCAGACTTTCACTTAATAAAACTGCATCTTCATAGTTAAAGCCTTCCCAAGTCATAAAACCAATCAAGGGGTTTTTGCCCAATGCCAATTCACCATCAGCGGTGGAAGGGCCATCGGCGATTACTTCACCTTTCTTGATAGTGTCGCCTTTAAATACAATCGGCTTTTGATTATAGCAGTTACTTTGATTGCTGCGGTGGAATTTGTTAAGCTTGTAAATCATTTTTTCGCCGTCGTCACAAGTGACTCTAATCTCGTCAGCACTGATATAAGTAACTTTTCCATCTTTTTCTGCTAAAACGCATACTCCGGAGTCAACTGCCGCTTTCGGCTCCATTCCGGTACCAACCACCGGAGATTCGGTCTTGAGTAACGGAACGGCCTGACGTTGCATGTTCGAGCCCATCAAAGCCCGGTTTGCATCGTCATTTTCTAAGAAAGGAATCAAGGCGGTTGCAACCGAGAAAACCATTTTCGGCGAAACGTCCATATAATCAAACATTTCTTTGGGATATTCACTGGTTTCATCCATATAACGGCCGGCGACATTGTTTCTGACAAAATGCCCTTTGTCATCAAGTAATTCATTCGCCTGTGCCACATGGTGATTATCTTCTTCATCCGCCGTCATATATTCGACTTCGTCAGTAACAATCGGGTTTTCCGGATCTGTTTTGTCGATTTTGCGGTAAGGTGCTTCAACAAAACCATATTCGTTAATCCGGGCATAAGAAGCAAGTGAGTTAATCAAACCAATGTTGGGGCCTTCCGGTGTTTCAATCGGGCACATCCTGCCATAATGTGAGTAATGAACGTCACGAACTTCAAAACCGGCCCGGTCACGGGACAAACCACCGGGGCCTAAGGCTGAAAGCCGGCGTTTGTGGGTCAGTTCACCAAGCGGGTTATTCTGATCCATAAACTGCGACAATTGAGACGAACCAAAAAACTCTTTGACCGATGCCTGCACCGGTTTGATATTGATTAGAGCCTGGGGGGTAATCTCATCGGCATCATGGGTCGTCATCCGCTCACGGACTACTCTTTCCAAGCGTGAAAGGCCAATGCGGTATTGATTCTGTAACAGCTCGCCAACCGCACGGATACGGCGGTTGCCAAGGTGGTCAATATCATCATCATTGCCAATGCCATACTCTAAATGAATATTATAGTTTATCGAAGCAATAATATCTTCTTTTGTAATATGCTTCGGTACAAGCTCATGAACATTCTTTTTCAGGGCTTCACCTAAAGCATCCATATCATCACCAAACTCTTCAAGGATTTGTGATAATACCGGCCAATATACCCATTCATGAATGCCAAAATCACGAGGGTTGCAATCAACATAATGAGCGAGGTCAACCATCATATTTGACAAAATCCGGACATTTCTCTCTTCGGTTTGAATCAATACACCGGGAACGGCTGCATTTTGGATTGCATCAGCAAGCTCGGCATCAATAACCGTCCCGGCGGCCGCCAGAATCTCACCGGTATTCATGTCCACTACGTCTTCAGCTAAGGTCATCTTGCGGATCCGGTTACGGAAAGCAAGTTTTTTATTGAATTTGTATCGTCCAACCCGGGCTAAGTCGTAACGGCGCGGGTCAAAGAACATTGAATGAATCAAGCTCTCGGCGCTTTCAACACTAAGCGGCTCACCGGGACGAATCTTTTTGTAAAGCTCTAAGAGGCCTTCCTGATAGTTCTCGGCAATATCCTTGACAAAACTTGCTTCGATTTTCGGCTCGTCACCGAACAATTCGCGGATTTCGTCGTTGGTGCCAAGGCCAATCGCCCTAAGCAGTACGGTAATCGGTACTTTTCTGGTCCGGTCAACCCGGACATAAAAAATATCATTGGAATCAGTTTCGTACTCTAACCAGGCACCGCGGTTGGGGATAACGGTTGCGGAAAAGAGTTCTTTACCAACTTTGTCGTAACTAATAGAATAATAAATACCGGGCGAACGAACTAACTGGCTAACGATAACCCGTTCCGCACCATTAATTACAAAGGTACCGGTTTCAGTCATCAAAGGAAGGTCACCCATAAAGATATCGTATTCTTTTATTTCATCTTTTTCCTTATTATTAAGGCGGACTTTTACCTTAAGCGGAGCCGCATAGGTCGCATCCCTTTCTTTGCATTTCTCAATCGAATACTTCACATCTTTTCTGCATAATTCAAAATCGACGAATTCGAGGCTAAGATGCCCACTGTAGTCAGCGATAGGTGAAATGTCATCAAATACTTCCCGCAGGCCATCAGTTAGGAACCAGTTGTAGGAATCTTTTTGAACTTCAATGAGGTTCGGCATTTCTAATACTTCTTTTTGTCGAGAATAACTCATCCGAGTGTTTTTGCCGGCGGCAATGGGACGTATTCGGTTTCTGACCATTTAGATTTCACCCCGTTCTTTGATTTTTGTTGATTTAAAGGAATTTTGCGTTGCTATTTTCATATTTTTGCACACAAATAGCATGTCAGCACATAAATAGCGCAATAACCATTCTACTACAGATGGTAGATTGGTGTCAACTAAAACTTTTATTAATTTCATATAAACCGGGGATGAGGCACTCTCTTAGCCTCATACCCGCTGTGCGAGCTGCGTTTGCCTACGAGATTCAGGATTCATTCCTGAAATCGAGTGTTCAGGCAAAAATTTCATTACGCGGCTCTGTACATAAAAAGCCTAGGCATAATAACCCAAGCTTTTGTAAGGAAGTCTTTTTAATAATTATTTAAGGGTAACTTTCGCGCCTTCAGCTTCGATTCTGGTTTTGATATCTTCAGCTTCAGCTTTGGAGACAGCTTCTTTAACCATCTTCGGAGCGGTGTCAACTAAATCTTTGGCTTCTTTCAAACCAAGGCCGGTGATTTCGCGGACAACTTTAATAACTTTAACTTTATTCGGGCCAACTTCGGTAAGCTCGGCATCAAATTCAGTTTTTTCTTCTTCAACGGGGCCGGCATCACCAGCAGCGGCGACAATAACGCCGGCAGCAGCAGATACGCCAAATTCTTCTTCACATGCCTTGACTAAATCATTAAGTTCAAGCACGGTTAATTCTTTGATTGCATCAATTAGTTCTTGGGCTGTTAACTTTGCCATTTTTATATCCTCCATTAATAAATTGAATTGTACGAGTAAATTTTAATTTGTTATTCTGCCGGGGCTTCGGTAGCCGGGGCTTCTTCAGCTACGGGTGCTTCCGCAGGGGCTTCCGGGGCTTCTTCGGCTACGGGTGCTTCCGGGGCCTCGGTAGCAACGGCTGCTTCCGCTTCGGCGGCAACGGCTGCTTCCGCTTCGGCGGCAGGGGCTGCTTCACAGTTTCCGGGGCCGCCTTTTTCAGCGATTTGATTCAATACGCGGGCGAAATTGGTAATCGGGCTCTGTAAGCTGCCAAGTAATTTCGAGATAAGTTCTTCGCGGGAAGGGATTTTCGCAATTTCAATAACACCGGCCGCATCATAAACTACACCTTCGATAATACCGGCTTTCATTTCGAGCTTTGGTGCTTCTTTTGTCAGTTTCACCAATAATCTGGCGGGGGCGGTTGCATCGTCATTGGAAATAGCGATTGCGCTTGGCCCTTCAAGAAAAGGTGTCAGACCTTCAAAAGCCGTTCCTTTGAAAGCAAAGTTCATCATTGTGTTCTTGTAAACTTTGTAAGTAATCCCTGCGGCACGAAGCTGCCGGCGCAGATTCGTATCTTGTTCCACGGTAAGACCGCGGTAATCAACTAATACTACTGATTGGGCATCTTTTATTTGCTCAGCGATTTCCGCTACGATTGGTTGTTTTTCTTCAACTTTTGCCATTTTTTTCCTCCTTATTAGATTTTGTTTATCTCCGTAAGTCAGATAAAGTATCTCTTTCGTCTTCCTTACTCATGATTATAAAACCGAAAAGTCTGCCTTTGCAACGCAAAGACAGACATGGTAAGCAAAAATAACTTTCCTCGGCGGGCGGCACTACCTTTAACCCATAAAATGGGGCCTGCTGTCTTCGGCTTTATAAATTTAGCATAGATTTATTCTACTGTCAAGTTATTATTTAGCGAAAAATTGTAAAAAATACGTGCCAGCGGTGAATCTTTATCCAACATCAAAATATTACCGCGGTTATTCCGGTAAGCAAGTTTACCCGCTTCAAGGGCACGGACGAACTCATAAAACTCACCTCTTGACATATCATTGTATGCCGTTGAAAGAATCCGCATATATTCTGCCTCACCGTCAGCGATAATCTTTGCCGCATCGGATCTTGCTTCGGAAAGCATAACGCTTACTTCTTTATCCGCCTGGTTCCTAATCATTTGTGCTTGCGATTCACCTTCAGATATATACAATGTCCGGACTCTTTCCCGCTCGGATATCATCCGGTTATAAACTGCCACCCGATTGGAATCAGGAAGGTCAAGCGCTTTAACTTCAACCGTAATAATATCAATCCCATAATCACTTACGGGAATCAGGTTCGAGGATATTTCCTGCGTTAATGATTTGATTTCGACATCACCGGTAGGAATGAGCAAATCATCATCAGTAGCTTCTAAAAGTATTGCATCCAAATCAAGTTCAAGCTGGGTGACACTAACATTTCCGTCACGCGAAACGATAACCTCTTCCTGGGTCATACTGGAAATAGTATTCTTGATTGCGTTATAAACTACTGTATCAATACGTCCTTCGGCCTGCACTTTAAGCCCGCTCAATTCTTGATAATAACGAACCGGGTCGGCAATCCGCCACAACACATAACTGTCAACTATCATCGTCCTTTTGTCGGATGTAATAACTTCGGAACGCGGCAAATCATAAAAGAGGACTTTTTGTTCCCGCTTTTCAACCACTTGAATAAATGGTATCTTGAAATTCAAGCCCGGCTCATCAATTACACGGACGATTTCACGGAACTGTAAAACCACACTGAACTCATCCTGTCTGGTAACAACTGCCGATGACAAAAAGAAAAATAAAGCAATTGCCATAATGATAAGGAGCCAGTCGGAAAATGCCAGACGGAATTTTTTGGGGTTTCCATTATCTTTAAATGTTACATCTTTGTTTTTGACAAATCTTTCTTCCATAATATATAATCTCCTATTCGCGGGCGCATTTGCCGCCCTTTGCGGCACTTTCTAATCATTTGCGGTAAAATCATTGGTTGTGGTGTTATTGCCGGTATTAACAAATGAATCAAGCGGAAGAATAGTTTCGGTGACACCATCATCATTCATGATAACGACCTTCATATGCGGCAAAATAGTTTCCATTGCTTCATAGAACATCCGCTTCTTTGTCATTTCGGGGAATTTCAAATATTCCTCATACATTGCATTAAATTTGGCCACTTCAACGTTTGCTTCCGCAATACGCTGAGCCCGTGATGATTCCGCTTCTCTGATTGTCCGGTCAACATTTGCCCGGGCTTCGGGAATAACTGCATTAACATATTCATTAGCTTTGTTGATAAATTCATCCATGTTCTGACGGGCATCTTCAACGCCTTTGAAAGCAACCTTAACCTCTTCTGTTGGCGGTTCGGCATCTTGAATTGTAACATTGCGGACAATGATGCCAAGGTCGTGGTAATTAACTTTTTCAAACAACATATCTCTGATATTAGTTTGAATCTCACCCTTTCCAACCGTAAGGACAGCATCAATCGGATATGAAGCGATTACCGAACGGATACAGTTCTGGGCAATGTTTTTCATTACCAGAATCGGGTTCTCGGCGACATAAGCAAATTTCAACGGGTCGGAAACCTGATAAATAATAATAAAATCGACATTAATAAAGTTGTAATCAGCCGTAATCATAACTGATTCTTCATTGATACTCTGACCGGTTACTTCATTAAAACCGATCGCGATTTCTCTGGTTGTTGTATTGATTTTTTCGACTCTTTGCACCAAAGGAATCTTAAACTTGATACCCGGGGTTGATATGACGGCCGGTTTGCCAAATGTCGTAACTACGGCGGCATGCTGTTCGTCAAGGGTGTAAATACTGTTGGTCGCTACCAAAAGGACGATTACGCCCAAAATAAACAACCATATTGAGGTTCTTGCAATTTTCATAATTTCCTTGCCTTTCTATGTATATGTATTATTAAAGTTCCGGAAGAATGGAGTTTACGACATTCTTCCCGTATGAAGAGCACTCGCGAAGCGAGGCTAGATTTTGTTGAACACAAACTTAGAAAATCTCTTCATACTATCCTCATAAGTCTCTATCAGTTATCATAAAGTGACAGCGGCTTATTGTCAAGTTCCAAATGAACCCAAAAAGGAGCAACCCAAAAGTTGCTCCAATGCCTTGTACAAGCGCCAAATCGCATTTAAGGCGATTCGTGTGCATTTTTTTGTTACAGTTCAGGTAAAACCTGCGCTGTAATACTAGTTAACGTTGTCCGGCAATAATAATGCCCGCTCATAACTTTCCAGAATAATCCGCTGGATTTTCTCCCGGGTTTCTGAATTAATCGGGTGAGCAATATCCCGGTATTCACCGTCAGCCGATTGTTTACTTGGCATTGCGATAAACATTCCCTTTTCGCCTTCAATCACTTTAATGTCGTGTATCACAAACACATCGTCAATGGTTATAGATACAATAGCCCTCATCTTACCTTCCTTAGTGATCTTTCGCACGCGTACGTCTGTAATTTGCATGCTATAACCTCCCTCTGCAATGTATGAAAGCACACATAAGTGACTTTCATCAATGATTGTTAGTTGCTTATATCAAAACGACTAAGACTAAATCGTTTGACAGGCTTGTTATTTAATATTAATACGCTGTTACGTAATATTTAAACAAGAATGTGAAGCATTCGCCGCCGGGCGGCCTTTTTTATATGACATATCTGTCATTTTTTTCAATTACAATTTTAATTCCATCTTCCCCTTTATGATAAGAGTTCGCCCGGATAGTATCACGGCTTTCCACGATACAGTTTTCAATATGGGTATTGTCCCCAATATAAACATCATTAAGAATAATCGAATTTTTGATATAACAGTTATTTCCGATAAATGATTTTTTGAAGATGACCGAATCTTCAACCGTGCCGTTAATAATACAACCGCTGGAAATCAAACTATTTTTGATATGAGCCCCATAATTGTATTTTGCCGGGGGTAAATCATCAACTTTTGAATAAATATCCGGATATTGACGGAAAAAGAAATCGCTGGTTTCCTGCTTTAAGAAATCCATATTTGTATTAAAATAATCCTCAACGGTTGCGATATTGCTCCAATAATCTTTTAATTTGTAACCAAAAATACGTTTCATCCCTTTGTAACGAATCAAAATATCTTTGACGAAATCAAAACGGTCTTCCTCGGCACCCTTTTCAATCATTTCGATGAGCTGGCGGCGGCGCACAACATAAATCCCGCATGAAATCGTATTCGTCCTTGCGATGACCGGCTTCTCCTCAAACTCCTCAATCCGTCTTTCTTCATTCATCTTTAGAATGCCATAACGGTCAACATTATATTCCGCTTCCAAATCTTTACATACAACGGTAATATCAGCTTTATGAGAAATATGATATTCAAGGACTTTGTTGAAGTCCATTTTATATATACAGTCACCCGATGAAATAACAACATAAGGTTCATGGCTATCTTTTAGAAAAGCCAGATTCTGCGCAATAGCATCCGCCGTACCACGATACCAAAAACTGTTTTCACTCGTCACCGCCGGGGTAAAGACCACCAAACCGCCTTGTTTCCGCCCAAAATCCCACCATTTCGATGAGCTTAAGTGTTCGTTCAAACTACGGGCATTATATTGGGTAAAAACCGCCACTTTTTTGATATGCGAATTAGACATGTTGGATAAAGCAAAATCAATACTGCGATAACTTCCGGCGATCGGCATTGCACAAACTGCCCGCTTTTGTGAAAGTTCCCGCATCCGGTAATTGTTACCGCCCGCTAAAATAATCCCTATTGCCCTCATACTTCGCCACCTGCCTTAATCAAAGATTTTCCGCTAGGAAGTAGGTTGTCCGGATAATCAGAAAGATCCGTAATCCCGAAAATAACCGTATTTTTGCCGACCGTTACTCCGGCTGGCACTGTACTTTTTTCACCAATTGTAACAATACCGCTGCTATAGATATGCGGGTCGGTTTCATTAGCAACTTCATCACCGATACCCAGCTTGACATCTGCCCCGACAACAACATTTTCCGCAACGATTGCTTTATAAAGCTCGCAGCCGGCACCAATATCAACATTGTTCATAATAATCGAGTCACGGACAATACAATCTTTGCCGATCGTCACCCCGCAACCAATCACGGAATTGTAAACTTTGCCGTAAACCCGTGTCCCTTCCCCGATGATGCACTTCTCAACCCAAGTATTGTCAGCGATATATTGGGGCGGCAAAATCTCTGATTTCGTATATATCTTCCAATATTCTTCATAGAGGTTAAATTCCGGAACGATATCAATAAGTTCCATATTGGCTTCCCAATATGATTCTAAAGTGCCAACGTCTTTCCAATAACCATTAAATTCATAAGCATATAATGATGCATCTTTTTTGTGACAATAGGGGATAACATGTTTGCCAAAATCAAGATTGGGAAGATCGGCATTATTAAGCAATGCTTCTTTTAAAGTCGCCCAGTTAAATATGTAAATACCCATCGAAGCCAAATTGCTCCGGGGGTTTTCCGGTTTTTCTTCAAAATCGGTAATCCGTTTGTCGCCGTCGGTAATCATAACTCCGAAACGCTTTGCTTCTTCAATCGGCACCGGCATAACGGCAATCGTTACATCGGCATTTTTTGCCCTGTGGCATTCCAGCATAACATCATAGTCCATCTTATAAATATGGTCGCCCCCAAGAATCAAAACATAATCCGGGTTAAAGCTATCCATATAATCGAAGTTCTGATAAATTGCATTCGCCGTACCGGTATACCATTCACTATTGTTACTTTTTTCATAAGGCGGAAGAACTGTCACCCCGCCGATATTGCGGTCGAGGTCCCAGGGGATACCGATTCCGATATGGGTATTCAGCCGCAGGGGCTGATACTGCGTTAAGACACCTACCGTGTCAACGCCGGAATTAATACAATTACTTAATGGAAAATCAATGATCCGGTATTTTCCGCCAAAAGCCACGGCCGGCTTGGCTACTTTTGAAGTTAGTACACCTAACCGGCTTCCCTGTCCGCCGGCCAATAGCATGGCAATCATTTCTTTCTTAATCATACCTGCTCCAATCTGCCTGTAAACTTATTTGTGTATATGGCATACTATATACTTAGTAATATATATGATGCGCGTAAAACCGCGCCGTCATCTTAACGGATATTATGCCCTCACCAAGGTTATGCGTAAAATTATTATACCATACATTTTTGAAAAAATAAATGATTTTTACTAAAAATTTACTTGATTTTCGCATTTTTATTACTAAATTTGACAAGATATTTTTTGATTACAATCAATTCTTTGATTTTTCTCTATATTTAGTGCTAAAAAAATCTAATTTATCAATATCTTGTTGTTTAAATATCCCAAACAAAATATAGCTCTGGTTTTTTTACCAATTAATGGTTATAATAAAATTCAAGAAAGGTTTTACTTATGTACAAAATCGATTTTAATAACCCTATTCATATTTATTTTATGGGCATCGGCGGCATCAGTATGAGCGGCCTTGCAGAAATTTTATTAGACGAAGGTTTTACCGTCTCCGGCTCTGACATGAAGGAAACTGCTTTGACCAAAACTCTTACCGGGAAAGGCGCGTTTATTTTTTACGGCCAATGTCCGGAAAATTTGAACCGCCGCCCCGATGTCCCTGATATCGACCTTGTTGTTTATACTGCCGCAATCAAAGATGATAATCCGGAATTTATCGCAATGAAGGAAAAAAATCTTAAATCAATTACCCGGGCCGACCTGCTAGGGCAAATCATGAAAAACTATGATAAACCTATCGCTATCGCCGGTACCCATGGCAAAACCACTACCACCGGAATGGTTTCAGAGATTTTGCTGACCGCCGGCCTCGACCCTACTTTAAGCATTGGCGGAATCCTTAATTCAATCAAAGGAAATTTGCGGATTGGCAAATCCGAATATTTCGTCACCGAGGCTTGCGAATATACCAATAGCTTTTTAAGCTTTTTCCCCAAAATCGGAATCATATTAAATATAGAAGCGGACCATTTGGATTTTTTTAAAGATGTTAAGCAAATCCGTAAATCATTCCATGATTTTGCCGCCCTGCTGCCGGAAGATGGTTTGCTGATTATTAATGGTGATATAGATGAAATTGCCGAGGTTACGTCTGGTTTGAAGTGCAAAGTCATCACCTATGGGCTTAACCCGTCTTATGATTATTATGCTTCCGATATTAGCTATGATAATGAAGCCCGGCCTACTTTTACGATTAAGTCAAAACCAATAGCTGACGTAAAAGCGGCGGAACTGCCGCTTACCGCTGATAAATATACCCTAGGTTCACGGGGGGAACACAATGTAATGAACGCCCTTTCCGCGATTGCGCTTTCTGATTTTCTTGGAATTAACCCGCAGGATGTTAAGGAAGCACTTAAGAAATTCACCGGTACCAAACGGCGATTTGAAGAAAAAGGGAAATGTGCCGGTTTTACGATTGTTGATGATTATGCCCATCACCCGACCGAAATAGAAGCGACCCTGAAAACCGCCCGTAATTATCCCCACCGTGATATCTGGTGCGTTTTCCAGCCCCATACCTATACCCGGACCAAGGTTTTTATCAAGGAATTTGCCGCCGCCCTTTCCCTTGCAGACAAAATTATCGTGACTGATATTTATGCAGCAAGAGAAAAAAATACCACCGGAATCAGCGCAAAAGACCTTGCCGATAAAGTTTCTTCGCTTGGCAAGGAGTGCTATTACCTCCCTACCGCTGATAGCTTTGAAGCAGCCGAAAAATTTATTTTAAAAAATTTAAAAAAAGATGACCTGTTGATAACTATGGGTGCCGGAGATGTTGTAAATATTGGCGATAACCTGCTAAAAAAATAAGATGTACACTTTATCCACATTTTTAAAAGTGATTTTCCGGACAAAAATGTGGATATTTTTTTGTCAAATTTGCTTCAAATTTAGCTTGTTTGCTATAGATTATCCACATTGTCCACGTTGTCCACACAAGGCTTAACGCTAGTATTTCAGGGCATTTGAGACGAATTAACTATTCCATTTTTTCATATAGTGTGCTATACTCATTTTTGCTGAATGAAATATGAATTAGGTGGGATAGTGATGAGTCCTTTTAGGATATATAATGATTGTGAAGATGCAACGATTGTGTCCAATATTTTTATTGATGAGTACATGAAAGATGCCAATTATGCGCAGGTCAAAATTTATCTGTATTTGATTCGGATGATTAGTGCAAATAAAGATACCAACATTGCCGACATTGCCGACAAATTTAACTACACCGAAGAAGATACCGAACGGGCCCTTAAGCATTGGGAAAAAAACGGCCTGCTTGGTTTGGAATATGACGAGCATAAAAATATCATCGGGATTCACCGCAAAAATGTCCCAACCCGCAATAAACCGGTGCCAACTGATATGGCTCCAATCCCGGAGGCAGAAAAAGATGTATTTGCCAAACGGGTTTATTCATTAGACGAGCTTAAAGCTTTTAAGGAAACCGAAGAAACTTCCCAACTGCTTTTTGTCGCCGAAAAATATTTAGGGAAAACGCTTAGCCCTTCCGATATCAAGACCATTTTGTTCTTTATAGATGTTCTTAACTTTTCCAGTGATTTAATCGACTACTTGATTCAATATTGTGTTGAGCGCGGCAAAAAAGACTTCCGTTATATCGAAAAAGTAGCAATCAGTTGGGCTGAAGAAGGCATCACTACGCCTAAACAAGCCGCAAAATCCGCCCGCAAATATGACAAAATTGTTTATGATGTAATGAAAGCGCTTGGTAAGCAATCAAGCCCAACGAAAGCCGAAGCCGACTACATAATGCGCTGGGTACGGGAGTTTGGTTTTAGTGCTGAAATCATTTACGAAGCATGTGAGCGGACAGTGCTTGCTGTTGACAATCACCGCTTTGATTATTGCAATAAAATTCTAGCTAATTGGAAAAGCCAAAACGTCAATAATATGGCGGATATCCAGCGGGTTGATGCCGCCTTTACCCGCAAACCGGCCGCCGGGGGTAATAAAAATAACGGCAAAACAACATTATTTAATCAATTTAAGCAAAATCATTATGATTTCGAAGCCCTTGAGCGCGAAATCAGAAGCAACTAGCAAGGAGAATGCCGTGGGGCTTAGCAACGTTCAATATGATGAAATAATGCGGATGTATGAAAGACGGCGGGATGATAACCGTCATCGTTTAGAGAAACGCCGCATTCATGTTTATGAAAATATCAGCAGCTTTAAGGAACTTGATTCTGATATCGCCTCCCTCTCGGTAATACAGGCAAAAAAATATCTTAGCGGTGATGAAAACGCTATCACTTTATCCAAAACTTTGTTAACTGAAAAAATTAAAGCAAAAGAAGAGCTATTATTAAACGCCGGCTTTACTTTGGATTACCTTAATCCCAATTATGAATGCCCGGATTGTGAGGATACCGGTTATACCGGACAACAAAAATGCCATTGTTTAAGGCAAGCGATTATCGATTTACTTTATGATCAATCCGGAATTAAGGAGATGCTAAAAAAAGAAAATTTCTCGCAGCTCGATTTTAGTTATCATCAGGGGGAAGACCTTACGCGTTTCAAAAACTCTGTTGAAATTTGCCAAACGTTTTGTGAAAACTTTGACTACCGGAATTTCTTTTTTTATGGTACAGTAGGCACAGGTAAATCGTTTTTATCCGGTTGTGTCGCCAAAGCCTTGATTGATAAAGGATTATCCGTTATTTATTATACCGCAACTGAATTTTTTGCAACGATATCCCGGTTTACTTTTGATTATAATACCAAGGACGAACTTTATACATTACGCGAAGACTTGGCTAACTGCGATTTATTAATTATTGATGATCTTGGTACCGAGTTAGCTAATAATTTTACGATACCACAGCTTTTTACTTACATAAATACGCGTCATCTTAATCAAAAAGCAACGATTATTTCGACTAATTTGTCGCTTGAAGAATTTAAAATGCTCTATTCAGACCGGATTTTTTCGCGGATATACAGTAAATATGAGTTTCTTTATTTTAGCGGGCCCGATATCCGGATTATGAAAAAACGAAAAGCAAAGATGGAAGGAAAATAAAATGTCAAAACGTGTAGATGTACTCCAACTAGAAACTATCCCGGCCGGTTCCCTTGCCATCATTCCGCTGGAAGGCTGCAAGAACTTAGGCGAAAAAGTCGATGAATATCTGGTCGAATGGCGGACCGCCAGAGAAAACGAACATAAAGACAGTCTGGCTTTTACCGGCTATCAAAGAGATACCTATATTTTGAAAGCAAAGGTCCCGCGTTTCGGGACCGGGGAAGCCAAGGGGGTTATTCAAGAATCAGTTCGCGGCACCGACCTTTACCTTTTGGTTGATGTCTGCAATCATAGCCTGACCTACCCATTGTTCGGCAAAGATAACCATATGTCGCCCGACGACCATTACCAAGACCTTAAGCGGATTATCGCCGCCGTCGGCGGAAAAGCAAGACGTATTACTGTCTTTATGCCTTTTCTTTACGAAAGCCGGCAGGACAAAAGAACAGCAAGAGAATCGCTTGACTGCGCAGTTGCTTTGCAAGAAATGATTAAGATGGGCGTAGATAATATTATTACTTTTGATGCCCATGACCCCCGGGTACAAAATGCGATTCCCTTACATGGTTTCGAAACGATTCAACCGGCTTACCAGTTTATTAAAGGATTACTTGCCAATGTCAGCGGGCTCAAAATCGACAAAGAGCATTTGATGGCGATTAGCCCGGATGAGGGGGGGATGAGCCGGGCTATTTATATTGCCGATGTCCTTAAAGTTGACATGGGTATGTTCTACAAACGCCGCGATTACACAAAAGTTGTCGATGGCCGGAATCCGATTATTGCCCACGAATTTCTTGGTTCAAATGTCGAAGGGAAAGATATGATTATCATTGATGATATGATTTCCTCCGGCGAAAGTGCAATTGAAGTGGCAACAGAGCTTAAAGAGCGCAAGGCAGGCCGCATTTTCGTCTGTTCAACTTTTGGTCTCTTCACCGGCGGCTTAGAACGCTTCGACAAAGCCTTCGAGAACGGCATTATTGACCGTGTCCTTACGACGAACTTGATTTACCAATCACCGGAACTGTTAAAGCGGGAGTGGTATATTAACTGTGATATGAGTAAGTATATTGCTTACTTGATTGATACGCTTAATCATGATGCTTCGATTAGTGGTTTGCTTGACCCGAATGACCGGATTCGGAATGCTGTTGAAAGATATGAGCGGGGGTAAGGGGGGGAGAGCCGCCGAAAAAATGCTATTATAGATTATTGAATTTAATTTTCAATCGCTTTTCTAGTTCACGCAATAAAATATACATTTTTGTGCATGGTACTTTTTTAGATGGTGGAAATTGTGCGTTTTCAATTTGAAAATTACTATCTAATTTTTCAGCTCGTTTTAGTGCAAGCTTAACTCTTTCAGGGGAATATATTTGACTAAATACATCCATTGCTTTTTCTTTTTTATACTTAATATTTAAGATATCACTTAATTTGTCAAAGTACCATTCCCTTCCATTATCTGCATCACAATATATATAATGAAGGACATACCATAATTCAAAACATTCATTAGACCATATAGGTATGTAACCACGGGATTCAGACATTCTTATTGCATTATCGAATTTATCAGCTCCAAAAGAATCCTTGTCAAAAAGGATAAAAATTTTTGCATAAGGAATATCACTCTTTCCTTTGTATACATCAATATCAGTCAATAGATTATCTATACTCCTTACTAAATCTTCAGTATTTCTACCTTCGCCCTCGACTTGTATTTTTAGTTTTGAAGCTTTTGTTTTCTCGTTAACATAATTTACTAAGCTTTTAATATAGTTTGGTTCGGTTTTTGACCCTTCACAAACAAACAGCCATTTTTCTGATAATAGCTTTCTATTCTTTTTATTTCGTTCTTTTCTTTCTTGTTTTCTTTTTTTGAATAATTGTTCTGCCATTATTCATCCTTCTTTTGAAATGGGATAGCGCCAAAACGACCTAAAAGATAATGCTTGCCAAAATCAAGGTCTGCACGGATATCACCGCCATCATCATCTTCATAATCATATAAAGAAAAAATAGAGGATTTATGATTATTTTTCTCAACAAACCAAATTTCATCGCGGCGTAAATCCGAATAATCTAAATTGATAATATTGTGTGCGGAAAAAATTAGCTGGGCACCATTTTTATTAATTTTCTTATTTTTGAACATATGCACTATTTTTCGCAATAATAATGGGTGTAATCTAAGATCCAGTTCATCAATAAAGCAGTAACTTCCTGTAAGAATAGCTCCCAAAAAGCAAAAAGATAAAGCAAACAATTGCTTTGTCCCATCTGATTCAATAGAAATCGGCACTTCGATTTCATCTTCGCCGATTTTATGAACTGACTTCAAGGTATATCCTTTTCCGGTTTCGTTTTTAATGGATTTTATTGAAATAATGCCTTCATCAATTTCGGTTATTAGATTCATCATCTTTTTAGTTAAAATGGAAATAAATTTATCTTCATTTGATGCTAAATTCGCTAAACCATTGAGTATAGATTCAATATCCGTTAATCGCACTAAATATTCGGGATAAGGGCAATCTAACATACCGTAAACCTTAGCAAACTCATCAATCTTCTTACGCTTTCCTAAATCAGAAAGCAATAATGAATGCTCAACGCACATTGAAGCGCAATAATCAATTTCGGCTTTAAGCTTTAAGCTTGCATCACTTTTAACTTTATTTCCAATCCGCTCATAAATTATTTTTTCAACTGTTTTATTTTTGCTAAACTTTTTCTTATAAAGATACTCACAGATAATTTTTTCAGCGGTATGCTCAAATCCATAACGATATTCAAAATCATTGAGTACAAAGCATACTTCAAATTCAGTAGGTTTTTCAGCATAAGCAGGGTAAAAAGCAAATGGTATCGTGTTTGCTCCCAAAATATTTTTTTTATCGATTTTTTTTTCATTTCTAATAATATCACACATGGCATAGAATGCTTGAAAAAAAGATGATTTACCGGAAGCATTAGCACCATAAAAAGCGGCAACCGGCAATACATTAACCCCATTTTTTTCAATAAGGCTTTTTTTGTGTTCCCGAATAGGCGTAGCTGTCATATCAAAAACTGTTTCATCTGCAAATGAACGATAGTTTGCAAATTTAAATTGTAATAACATAGAGCTTACCTCCTAGTAAAACAGATAATAATATTATAGTAGCATATCACAATTCGTATTTCAAGCTTTTTGGAGATTTTTTCTCGAAATCAGCGTGATATAGCTCTGTATTTTTAATTTATCACTATATTTATATATTATATTCATTGATTTTGCCAACTTGACTTTATTTCAAACCCTGTTATACTTAAAAAGTCGTAAACATATTGCGACCCAAAAATACCGTGAGTTCGAGACCATCCTCACGTAAAACAAAACTAAGGAGATAACTAAATAATGCAGAATCAAAAAGTTCTATTCATGACCCAGGCGGCGATGATTGCCGCTATCTATGTTGTGCTGACCTTTGTCGCCAATTTTTTAGGGCTGGCCAGCGGCGCCATCCAAATCCGTTTTTCGGAAGCTTTAACTATTTTACCCTTTTTTATCCCGGCGGCTATCCCCGGCCTTGCTATCGGATGCCTGCTTGCCAATTTTTTGACCGGCTGTCATTGGATTGATATTATTTTCGGCAGTTCCGCTACGCTTATTGGTGCTATATTTACATATTTAATTGGAAAAAAAGCCCGGGCGGCCAAACAAAACAACAACGCAAAAACCGGAATGTTAAAATGGCTGGCACCATTACCGCCAATTGCATCTAATGCAATTATTATTCCCTTTGTCTTATACTTTGCTTACGGGATTACCGAACTATGGTTTTCATTTATGTTCGTGACGATTGGGCAAGTAATCTCTTGCGGAATTTTAGGGATGGTATTGTTACTTGCGCTGGAGAGGCGGAATATATTTAAAGGGAAGTAAAAAAGCGGGCAAGCTCGTTTCCAGGAGAATTGCAAGCAATTCTCCCGGAATGTTATGCTGGCAGGAGCAATTTTATACAGTAAAAAATACCCCCAAAAAGGGAGGATGCCAAGCAAATCATTCAAATTTGCTTGGCATTTATTATGAAAAAGTTATTAATATTAACACTGGCTTCTGCTGTTGTTATAATCCTAGTATATACAACAGAAATGTCTAAAGAATTATTATAAAGTAAACCTTTTTTAAAATAAATATGAACAAATTATGAACATGGAACGTATTTCCAGTTGGATTAAAAAGAGTTGCCTAACGGCAACCCTTTTTTATACTATATGTTGTGGTTAAGGCTTATGCTTTGCCTATTGAACCAAAAATTTCCATTTTTTCTTTGACTGATGCCTTAATAGCTTCAACTCCGGGAGCTAATAATTTACGCGGGTCAAAACCTTTGCCTTCTAAATCTTTTCCGGCTTCGATATATTTGCGGGTTGCATCAGCAAATGCAAGTTGGCATTCGGTATTAACATTAATTTTGGCAACACCTAATGAAATCGCTTTCTTGATCATTTCAAGCGGTATTCCGGTTCCGCCGTGAAGAACGAGGGGCATATCACCGGTCAGCTTCTGGATTTCATCAAGGGTATCAAAGGACAGGCCAGCCCAGTTAGCCGGGTATTTGCCATGGATATTACCGATACCGGCAGCAAGGAAATCAATGCCGAGGTCGGCAATTGCTTTGCATTCCTGTGGATCAGCGATATCACCTGTACCAACAACGCCATCTTCTTCACCGCCGATTGAGCCAACTTCGGCTTCAACGGAAATGCCTTTTGCGTTTGCATCAGCGACAAGCTGTTTCGTTTTTGCGACGTTTTCGTCGATAGGATAATGAGAACCATCAAACATAACCGATGAGAAACCGGCTTCGATACATTTGTAACAATGGTCAAAACTGCCGTGATCCAAATGCAGGGCTACCGGAACTGTGATATTTAGGTCTTTAATCATATTTACGACCATTCCGACGACCGTATTATAACCGCTCATATACTTTGCGGCACCTTCGGAAACGCCGAGAATAACCGGTGAGTTACATTCCTGAGCAGTTTGAAGGATAGCCTTCGTCCACTCGAGATTATTGATGTTAAACTGTCCGACTGCATATTGGCCGGCTTTTGCTTTTTGAAGCATTTCTTTTGCTGAAACTAACATATAAATTACCTTTCCTTTCTTAAGTACCACTATGTGATATATTTTATATTACATTATAAATTAAATCAACTCAAGACCTCTATTGAATATTACAGTTCAGTCATCAGCTCAATTTTGCTTTGCAAAACTTCGCTGCGGCAGAGCGCAATATGAAAACTTTACTAACATATGTCAACAAAATACGCATTGCTGAATTGGTTAACAGATAATTTCAATCGCTTGTCTCATATTCCGGATCGTCACTTCCGTATGCCGGCCGCCAAATTCACCGTCAAGGGTCCATGGTATTTCTTCATCAGCGGCAAAACTAATCTTTTCGGTTTTAAAACTGTACATGTATTCGGTATTATAGTTACGCTTTAATAATGCGGTTATCAGATTATTCAGTTCAAGCGGATTTTTTGGTTTTTTTATCAGGATAACCTCAAATAACCCGTCATCCAGCTTGACTCGTTTACCGGTCAGGTGTTTAAAGCCGCCAACCGAAATTGAATTAGTCACCATTCCAAAGATAAAATCATCTTCAAAATCAATACCTTCAGATATCACCCGCATCCGGCTAACCTTTAAGTCCGTCAGCCTTTTTATTCCCTCAAGTATGTATGCAGTTTGGCCGATGACATTTTTTATGTCCTGGCTTGTTTCATAAGAAACGTCGGTAAATAACCCAAAAGCGGCGATATAAATAAAATTTGCTTCATTCAAATAACCAATGTCACAAGAAAAAGTATGACGTTGACAAATCCGTTCCGCCGCGGTAAGCATATTGGAAGATATACGTAAATTGCGGGCAAAATCATTAGTCGTACCGGCTGGAATATAACCTAACGGAATTTTTAGTTTTTGCTTCATCATTCCGCTGACAACTTCATCCAAGGTACCATCACCGCCGCTGCAAACGATTACATCATAATTTGCCGCTTTTACGCGCTCAAATATCCGGGTAGCATCACCGGTTGCCTGAGTAGGATGAGCCGTTACTACGAAACCTGCTTTTGTAAAGATATCAATGATATCAAGAAGATTACTGCGGATTTTCGCTTTTCCGGCCCGCGGATTATAAATGAAAAGCAATTTCATGCTAATCCCTCTCCGCCATCGGCGGACTTTAAATCAAAAGTTGAAAGTGTAATTTCTTGGTTTTTTAAGCCTTTAAGTAATTAATAATTTCTTCAGCGGCTTCTGCTTCATCTACACCTTCAGTCATGATAGTCACACTTTCACCGCTTTTCATTCCCATTCCCATCATACCCATAATACTTTTTGCATTGACCTTTTTGTTTCCTGAAAGTAAATAAACACTGCTTTCATACTTGCTGGCCATCTGCACAAGGACGGCAATCGGTCGTTCCTCCAAACCACTGGCAAGGCCGATTACAATCTGTTTTTCAATCATTTCTTTCCTCCTGAAAATATTTTAATTTATACTTTATTTTAAAAAATTAGCTTTTGCTATCTCACTTAATTTCCGCAACCGGTGGTTTACACCAGATTTTCCAATTGGCGGATTTAATAAAGCACCTAATTCCTGCATCGCAATATCCGGATATTCAAGTCGTAATTCAGCGATTTGTTTAAGATTAGCGGGTAAATTTGCAAAGCCAACTTTATCCTTAATAAATATTATCTCTTCTATCTGGCGCGCCGCCGCAGTTACTGCCTTGCTGATATTTGCAGCTTCACAGTTCACCTTGCGGTTAACCGAATTGCGGACTTCTTTTTCTACCCGTAGAGTTTCCAGCCTAAGCAGGGCATTATGCGCACCCATGATATTTAATAGGTCAACTATCGAAGCGCCTTCTTTGACATAAACGACAAAATACTTCTTCCGTTTAGTAATCTTTGAATCAACTGAAAAACCATTTAATATATCTTTTAACTGCTTCGCCTGTTGCTCAAAATTAAATACAAACTCAAGATGATACCCCCCCTGCGGGTTACTCATCGAACCGATACAAATAAAGGTACTACGTAAATATGCCCTGCGGCAACAAGTATTTTTAATCAGCAGGGAACTTATCCCTTCACAAATTGCCTGAAGCTGTTCTTCCTTGCGATAGAGCCTAAGCGCCTGTAATATTATCCTGTCACCCGCCTCTATATTAAATGCTTTCTCTAATAATGTAAAGTATTTTCTTCTAATCGCTTCATTTTCAGCCGTAATAAAAATTTTCGGCCGGCTTTCCTTATTTAGGGACACTGTTCCGGAAAAATAAATCATCGCCGCAATTTCCGCCAGTTGACAATGGCGCCCAGTGGGAATTATATTAAGAAGCTCCGATTTTACTTCCGCGGAAAATGACATATACTGCTCTTTCTAGATATCTATGAAGAATGGACATTCTTCTCAAACGAAGTCTTAGATTTTTTTGGCCGGCGTTTCTTGCCGGCTTAGAAAATCTCTTCGTTTTCTTACCTTAATTCCATAATATCACGATGCGAAATTTGAATCAGGTAATTATCACTGTCTTTTAAATTATCATAAAGCTTATTTGCGATCGTTACACTGCGATGTTTGCCGCCCGTGCAGCCGATACCGATAATAAGCTGGTATTTTCCTTCTTTGACAAAAGCGGGGATAAGAAAATTGACCATGTCAGTCAATTTCCCGAGAAAAGTTTTTGCACCTGATTGCGCCATAACAAAGTCACGGACTTCCTGATCTTGTCCGGTTTTGAACTTTAAATCATCAATATAAAAGGGATTGGGCAAAAACCGGACGTCAAAAACCAAATCGGCATCAATTAAAATACCATTTTTGAAACCAAACGAAACTAAATTTACAATAAGACTGCCTTGTTCTTCATTTTGAACAAAAATCTGGTCGATTTTCATTTTGAGCTCGCGAACTAACAAACTTGAAGTATCAATAATATAATTCGAAATAGCTTTCATACTGACAAGCATTTCTTTTTCTAATCTAATGCCGTCTTCAATGCGGCCTTCCGGGGCAAGGGGGTGAATCCGGCGGGATTCTTTATAGCGGTTCATCAAAACTGTTTCATTGGCATCCATGAAGAGGATGTCAAAAATATAACCATTTTTTCTAAGCGCTTCAAGCTGTTTTTGGACATCACCAAAAGGATAACCGGACCGGACATCAACACCGATAGCAACTTTTTTTACTTCATGATTTTCAACGCATAATTCAATGAACTTTTCGATCAGAGGGGTAGGCAGATTATCAACGCAGTAATAACCACTGTCTTCCAGTATCTTGATTGCGGCACTTTTCCCACCACCACTCATACCGGTGACGATTACTAATCTCATTTGTAAAACTCCTCTCACAAATCCTATAAAAACTATCAGAAATCACCTAAATATATTACTTCCGGTTCCAATTTTATGTCAAAGCGGTCATAAACCCTTTCCTGAACCTCATTAATTACTTCAATGATGTCGGCGGCAGTTGCATTACCCTGATTAATGACAAATCCGCAATGTTTTTCCGCTACACTTGCCCCGCCAATAGAAAATCCTCTTAACCCGGCATCCATAATCAACATTCCGGCGAATTTGCCGGGCGGGCGCTTAAATGTGCTTCCGGCACTTGCATATTCCAAAGGCTGCTTTTCGCGCCGCCTTTTTGTCAGCTCGGTTATTTTTTGATTTATTTGCCCTATATCACCGTATTCAAGGCATAAGGTAACTGCAAGAACTATATAAGGGCGGTTTTTAACCACACTGGTACGATAAGCAAACTCCATTGTATCATTACTTAATATCATTTCCTCGCCGGCCGCATTCATAACCAAAACCGACTCAACTACTAATGCCATCTCCCCGCCATAAGCACCGGCATTCATTACTACCGCACCACCAATAGTCCCGGGTATACCCGAAGCAAATTCAAGCCCGGCGAGGCCGGCACCGGCAGCACGTTTCGAAACCTGCGAAAGCATCGCACCGGCTTCGGCGATTATTTGGTTATCCTTTATCCTTATTTCACTTAAACCTTCCCCAATGGATAAAATAACCCCCTGATAACCTTTGTCACCAATTAAAATATTGCTCCCGTTTCCAATTACAAAATAATCAATCTCCAGCCGGCGAAAAAAAGGGATCAGCCGGATTAACTGTTCTTTGGAACTGATATGGATAAAAAGAGCCGCTTCCCCGCCGACTTTGAAGGTCGTATGGGCGGACATCAGTTCGTTTTCCCGCACATCTTTCTCCGGCACAATTTGCTTAATATAGTCTAAGACTGATTGATTGATCATAATACCCCTATAAAAATTCTTCTTATTATTAATACGATATCAGTGAATAATTTATTCACCGTTCTTAGTTTTCTTCGTCTTCTTCATTACGTTTCATTGATTCCTGGAAACGGCGGTAAAGCTCTTGGGTCGCATTATAACCCATTTTTTTCTGACGGTGGTTTACTGCTGCCGATTCGCAAATCAAAGCAACGTTCCGGCCCGGGCGGACGGGGATACTATGACTGACGATTTTGTTGCCGAGATATTCAGTATACTCTTCTTCCAAACCAAGGCGGTCATATTGTTTTTCTTTATTCCAATCTTCAAGATGGACAACGAGGTCGATGGATTGGGTATCTTTTACGCTGGATACGCCGAAAAGAGTTTTAATATCAATAATGCCAATTCCGCGAAGTTCAATAAAGTGCCGGGTAACATCAGGGGCAGAGCCAATTAAGGTATCATCACTAACCTTGCGGATTTCAACTGCATCGTCAGTAACAAGGCGATGGCCGCGTTTAATTAGTTCAAGGGCGGCTTCTGATTTTCCAATTCCACTTTCACCGATAATCAGGACACCTTCACCAAAAACGTCAACTAAAACGCCATGAATACGAATGCAGGGGGCTAGTTTTACATTTAACCAGCGGATTATTTCCGCCATAAATGACGATGTCGATTTTCTCGTCATCAAAAGAGGGATTTTTCTTTCGATTGCAATCTTCAAAAATAATTCATCCGGCTGGAGTTCACGGCTGAAAACGATGACCGGAATATCAAAAGAAAGTAATTTATCATAAATTTCTTCTTTCCGCTCTTGGGTAAAAGACTGCATATACGCATATTCGACAAAGCCAATAATCTGTAAACGCTGGGCTTCATAATGCTCAAAATAACCGGCAAGCTGAAGGGCAGGGCGGTTAATATCCGGCACTGTAATCTTCGTTTTGCTAATATCAATCTCCGGGGTAAGGTTCTGCAATTTCATTTTTTCGATGATCCGGTTTAAGCTTACACTTTGCATAAGGCTCCTATCTGGTGGTTTTAAGACTTGCAAACCAACATTTATTATTATAGCAACAATATAGGGTAAAGTAAAGGCACTCACCCCGGCCGGAAAAATCCGTAAATAACCTCCGCCGCCGCTTTAGGAATCTCCGGAAGGGCGGAAAGGGTCTCGACTGAAGCGGCTTTTATTTCGTCGATTGACTTAAAATGGCGCATCAGGGCTTTACGCCGGGCCGGGCCGATACCGGGGATTTCATCAAGGACCGACTTGACCTGGGCTTTTCCGCGTAATGAGCGGTGAAACTCAATCGCAAAACGGTGGGCTTCTTCCTGGATACGGGTCAGTAGTTTGAAACCTTCACTGTTTTTTTCGACCGGGATTTCTTCATTATGATAAAATAAGCCACGGGTGCGGTGGTTATCATCTTTGACCATTCCACAGACAGGGATATCAATCTTCAGTTCCCTTAGTACTTGCAAAGCAATATTTACCTGCCCTTTGCCGCCGTCCATCAAAATAAGGTCGGGAAATTTGGTGAAGCTGCCAAATTCTTTTTCCAGGCCTTTTTCTTTAAGCTCGGCCTGCTCAATCGTGCCGTGGGTCAGTCTTCTGGTTAAAACTTCTTTCATACAGGCGTAATCATCCGGCCCGCTGACGGTTTTTATTTTAAATTTGCGGTAATCACTGCGTTTCGGTTTTCCTTTTTCATATACAACCATTGAGCCAACATTGGCAAACCCACTGATATTGGAAATATCAAAAGCTTCAAGCCGGTGAATTTGGGATAAATTAAGCCAGCCGGCAATTTCTTTTACTGCGCCGATAGTCCGGCCTTCTTCGCGTTTAATTCTTTCTTTGTCCTGACTTAAAATAAGGGCGGCGTTTTTGGTTGCGAGTTCGACCATTTTTTCTTTATCCCCGATTTTGGGAATTTTAATATAAACCCGGCTCCCGCGTTTTTTGCTAAGCCACTGTTCAAGGATTTCAATATCATCGATTTCTTCGGGAAGTACTAATTCCCGGGGGATAAAAGGGGTCCCGGCATAAAACTGTTTGATAAAATCCAGAATAATCTGGCGGGATACAGTTTCGATGGTATGGGTCATATAAAAATGTTCACGGCCAATCAGTTTGCCGTCACGGATAAAAAAGACCTGAACAACGCTTTCATTTTCAGCGGTTGCAATGGCAATAATATCTTTATCCTCACCATCGGTATCGGTTACTTTTTGGCGCAGTGCAACCTTTTCAACACTTTGGTACAAATCACGGTAACGAATCGCTTCCTCAAAATCGGTGTTTTCTGACGCTTGTGTCATTTTTTGCATGAGGTCTTTCAAAGTTGCCTGATAACTTCCGTTAAGAAAATCAACTGCTGCCCGAATCCGGCTTGCATAATCTTCTTTTGTAACATATTCCTGACAAGGAGCGCAACATTGTTTGATATGATAATTAAGACAGGCGCGGCCGCTTCCAATCTCGCGGGGTAAACTGCGGTTGCAATTACGTAGCTGATATAATTTATTTATCAGTTCAATACTTTCCCTGACTGCGGCGGCACTGGCGTACGGGCCGAAGTAGCGGGAGCGGTCTTTCTTCATTTCTCGGGAAAAGAGCACACGGGGATATTCCTCGCCAAGGGTAACTTTAATATAAGGATAGGTTTTGTCGTCCTTTAACAGGGTATTATAACGGGGGGAATATTCTTTAATAAGATTGTTTTCAAGTACAAGGGCTTCAAGTTCAGAGTCGGTCATGATAAATTCAAAGCGGCTGATTAAGGAAACCATTTTGTCGATTTGCGGGCCGCGGCCGGTCACGAAATGGCCGCTTTGTTCATTTAAGCCCCGAAAATAAGACCTGACCCGGCTTCTAAGGTTTTTGGCTTTGCCCACGTAAAGAATGGTATCATTTTCATCATGCATGAGATAGACACCGGGGTTTTGAGGGAGTTTCTTTAGTTCGTTTTCGAAGTTAGGCATAAGCTATTGGTTAATCGTGAATCAATGTCATTTAACAGGCAAGGAAGGCAAAAACAACTAGGAGTTACCACAAGTTATTATTTCAATCTGACGGTCTTCGTGAAAAACGTCCGATTGAGCCGGGTTCAGTTTCCGGCTCTACCGCCGGCTCTTCCACCGACCCTTCCACTGACTCCTCCACCTGTTCTTCTGCCGGCTCTTCCAACGATTCTTCCGCCAGCTCTTCTACCGGCTCCAATGACTCTTCCGCCTGTTCTTCAACATAATCATCATCAATCGTTACGTCCAAAACTGAACCAAGCTTCGTTTCATCGGTTTTTTCTTTTATCTCTTCTTGTAGTTTTTCTTCTTTGGTTGCCAGGCTGGGGCGTTTTTCGGTATTTTCTTTGCCTTCTTTTTCCGGTTCGGGTTCCGGCAACCCTTTTGCTTCGCGGTAAATTTTCATAAATTCTTTGCCGCTGATAGTTTCTTTTTCAATTAAATAGTCGGCTAATTCGTCCATTAATTCACGGTTGCCGGAAAGAAGTTCTTTTGCTTCGTCATAACAAGCCTTCATAACCGTCATAATTTCCGCATCAATTTCCGCAGCAGTAACATCAGCACAGGTTAAATGGGCACCGCCGCCAAGATATTCGCTTTCAACCGTAGCAAGTCCCATCAGGCCGAATTTTTTGCTCATTCCGAAACGGGTAATCATATTGCGGACAATATTCGTCGCCTGCTCAATATCATTGGCGGCCCCGGTTGTTACCGTATCGAACACCAGTTCTTCGGCGGCGCGGCCGGCTAATAACGAAACTAAACGGTCGTGTAGTTCTGCTTTGGTTTGGAGATATTTTTCTTCCTCGGGGACATGCATTACATAACCTAGTGCGCCCATCGTCCGGGGGACAATGGTAATTTTCTGCACCGGTTCGGAGTTCTTCTGTAAAGCACTCACAAGGGCATGGCCAACTTCATGATAAGAAACGATTTTCCGTTCCTCTTTGCTCATAATCCGGTCTTTTTTTTCTTTGCCGACAAGAACCTGTTCAACAGCATCAAATAAATCTTTTTGGGTCACATAATCACGCCCGCGCTGAACGGCATTAATGGCGGCTTCATTTATCATATTCGCCAGGTCAGCGCCAACTGCCCCGCTGGTTGCGAGGGCAATTGCATCAAGGTCAACGGTTTCGTCCATCGCTACATCTTTGGCATGGACTTTTAATATCTCAACCCTTCCGCGTAAATCAGGTTTGTCAACGATAATCCGGCGGTCAAAACGGCCGGGGCGGAGTAAGGCTTTATCCAAAATCTCCGGACGGTTGGTTGCACCAAGAATTAAAACGCCTTTCGAAGTATCAAACCCATCCATCTCGGAAAGCAGTTGATTTAAAGTTTGTTCCCGCTCTTCATGGCCGCCGCCGAATTTGTTGTCACGGCTCCGGCCAATCGCATCGATTTCATCGATAAAAATAATACAGGGGGCATTTTTCCCGGCATCTTTGAACAAATCACGGACCCGGGATGCACCGACACCAACATACATTTCAATAAAGTCGGAACCGGAAAGGGAAAAAAACGGGACATGCGCTTCACCGGCGACCGCTTTTGCAAGCAAAGTTTTACCGGTCCCGGGCGGGCCGACCAACAGGGCGCCCTTCGGCAATTTCGCCCCGATTTTTGCATACCGGCCGGGGTTGTGCAGGAAATCAACGACTTCCTGTAATGATTCTTTGGCTTCATCTTCACCGGCAACATCAGCGAAGGTGATACCGGTATCTTTCTGAACATAGATTTTCGCATTGCTTTTACCAACATTAAACGGGCCGCCGCCTTTCGACATCCGGCGGAAAAGAAAGCTTAACAACGCCCACATCATCAGGATTGGCAAAACATAACTCAATACTAAGCTAAGCAGCCACTGGGAATTGTCTGTTACCTGCCCTTTTATTTCGACTTTGCCGTATTGTAAAAGGCGGGCGGTTAAAGTATCATCATCTTCGACCTTTCCCGTATAATAGGTAACTTGCGACGGCTGGCTGTAACCATATGAAAACTGCTGTTGTGCCATTGGTATATTAACCGGGGTAATCGTAATCCGGTCACTTCCAATCACGACCGATACAACTTCACCGGCATCAAGCATCCGTAAAAATTCGTTGTAGGGGATTTCTATAACCGTAGAACCACTTAGCATCCGCATAAATGAGCTTACCAAAACCAGGGTAATCAGCGAGGCAATCAGAAACAGGATGATGCTTTGCTTCTTTGGGTCATTTCCGCCGGATCCGGGGCCGGAAGGTTTTTGATTATTATCATTGTTATTATTTCCCGAACCGGTACCGGGAATATCAAATTCGTTTAGGTTTTTGTCCAAAATGTTTTCCTCTCGTTTCTATCATTCCTAATTATAAGTGTTCAAATACCTAAAAGCAATGTTTTAATTGTGAAATATCAATAAACTTTGCAAAACTATCAACTATTTGTTATACTAAAAAAGTGATGCCCGGCGGCATCACTTCTAAGAGTTTGCTTCGCAAACTCCTTAAATGGTTTATGTAACTGCATAATTGAATGGGTTTTTATATGAAAATTGGGTTTGATAATAATAAATATGTCACCTTGCAGTCAGACAAAATAGCCAAGCGGATTGAGCAGTTTAATAACAAGCTGTATCTTGAGTTTGGCGGCAAGCTGTTTGATGACAATCATGCCGCCCGGGTTCTTCCGGGTTTTCTTCCTGACAGCAAGCTTAAAATGCTCTTGAAATTAAAGGGGCAGTTGGAAATTGTCATCGTTATTAGTGCTGATTCCATCGAAAAAAACAAAATCCGCGGAGATTTAGGTATTACTTATGACCAAGAATTATTGCGTTTAATCGATGCTTTCCGCAATCTTGATTTGTACGTAAGTAATGTTGTAATCACCCGCTATAGCGGACAAGCGGCCGCCGACAAATTCCGTCAAAAATTGTCCTCATTGAGTATCAAATCATACTTGCATTATGATATTGAAGCATATCCAAGCAATATCGAGCGGATTGTCAGCGATGAGGGTTTCGGCAAAAACGATTTTATCGAGACAACAAGGCCGTTAGTTGTTGTCACCGCCCCCGGCGGGGGAAGCGGCAAAATGGCGACCTGCCTTTCGCAATTATACCACGAACACAAGCGGGGTATTACGGCCGGTTATGCGAAATTTGAAACCTTTCCGATTTGGAACAAACCACTCCGGCACCCGGTCAATCTTGCATACGAAGCCGCTACTGCTGATTTGGATGACATCAATATGATTGACTCCTTTCATCTTGAAGCATATGATACCCAAGCAATTACTTATAATCGTGATGCCGAGGTTTTTCCGGTCCTTAGTGCAATATTTGAAAAAATTCTTGGTTATTGCTTATATAAATCACCTACCGATATGGGGGTAAATATGGTCGGCGACTGTATCATCGATGATGAAGTCTGCCAGGCCGCCGCAAAACAGGAAATTTTGCGCCGTTATTATCAGGCGCAATATGACTTGAAAAACGACCGCGTTAATAAAGATATTATCCAAAAATTAGAATTATTAATGCAACAAGCGCTAGTTACCAAGGAAGACCGCCGGGTGGTTTCCGATTCTCTGCTCCGTCAGGAAGTTACCGGTTATCCGGCGGCGGCAATCGAGTTAAAGACAGGTGAAATCGTCACCGGCAAAACATCTGATTTGCTTGGGGCAATGGCTGCCGCTTTGCTTAATTCGCTTAAAATTTTGGCCGGGATTGAGGATGACCGGCTGCTTGTTTCACCAAAATCAATCCAGCCGATTCAAATTCTTAAAACTAATTATCTTGGCAGTATTAACCCGCGCTTACATACTGATGAAATTTTGATTGCCCTCTCGACAAGCGCTTCCGAGGACCCGGCAGCAAGGCTGGCCCTGGAGCAGCTTCCAAAGCTAAATGGCTGCGAAGCTCATTCAACAGTCATCATGTCACCGGTTGATGAAAACATTATCCGGCGGCTCGGGCTTAACTTAACCTGCGAACCGGTTTATGAAACCAAAAGGCTTTTTCACAAAATGGCATAACCAGCAGGAAAACAAGCGCGAGCGGAGTGAGCATTTGTTTTCAACTGGTTTGCCAACGATAGACCGAAGGTCTAGAGTTGCTGCAAGTTAATAAATAGGAGTAAAAAATGAAATATCGTTTAGACCGCAAAGGTAATCAAATCTCCGTCCTTGGTTACGGTTGTATGCGCTTTTCCCGGAGCGGCGGGCGGATTGATTTGGACAAAGCCGAAAAAGAATTAATGTTCGCTATTGAAAACGGGATTAACTATTTCGACACCGCTTATATCTACGGGGGCAGTGAAGCCGCCCTCGGTGAAATTTTAAGCCGCAATAATATCCGCGAAAAGATTTATCTTGCTACCAAACTTCCTCATTATCTTATCCGTTCGGTTGCCGGGGTCGAAAAAACTTTTAATGAACAGCTCAAACGGTTAAAAACCGATTATCTTGATTATTATCTCATGCATATGCTAAATGATGCAGTTACTTGGGAAAAACTGGCGGAATCAGGTATCACTGACTGGCTTGAAGAAAAATTAGCCGGCGGGCAAATCCGCCAAATCGGTTTTTCTTATCATGGCAACAGTGAGAGTTTTTCCCGGCTGCTTGATGCTTATGATTGGGATTTCTGCCAAATTCAATACAATTATCTCGATGAAAACTCACAAGCCGGAGTCCGCGGGCTCAAATATGCTGCGGAAAAAGGGATACCGGTTATCGTAATGTGCCCGCTTAGGGGCGGCCGCCTCGTGGATCAGCTTCCGCAAAAGGCAGTTGACTTGATATTAAACGATACCAAAAACCGTACCGCAACCGGGCTTGCGTTTGACTGGTTGTGGAACCAGCCGGAGGTGACATGTGTGCTCTCCGGGATGAATAGTATGGAAATGGTTACAGAAAATATCAAGAATGCCGCGAACGCCAAGGCCTTAGCATTTGATGATTATGATTATGATTTAATTGACAATATCCGCCGGGAAATTATGCATAGTACAAAAGTCGTCTGCACCGGCTGCGGTTATTGTATGCCTTGCCCCAAAGGGGTTGATATTCCGCTTGCTTTTTATAGTTATAATATGCTCTATTCCAACAAAACCGGGATTAAAAGGGAGTATATGCAATCTACGGCATTACGCAAGCAACAAAGCAGCATCTCCCAATGTAATGATTGCGGCAAATGTGAAAAAGTCTGCCCCAAGCCCTGCCCATCCGCGCCGAACTAAAAAATGCCGCGAGAAAACTCGAGACATTTTCCTATAAGTTCGTGAGATGGGCCGTTAAAACATTTAGGTTATTCTAAAAGAGCAAAAAGCTTCGTGTATAAAAGGAAGGCAAAAACAACTCGAAATCGCATTAGGCCTACCTACTTACCCTCACACCCCCACTATTCGCTTTTAATGCCACCGTATACACCGGCTCACTCCCAACCACCCCATTAGCACTATTACCCCGGCTGTTAAATGACAGGCTGCCCTCAAAATCCGTTCTAATCGACCCGCTGCTGGTATCGGCGGAGAATCTAAAGGAACTGTCGGACGGCAAATCAAGATTAATACTTCCGCTGCTTGTCGTTGCACTAACATCACCTTTAAGTTCGGTTATGCCAATCCGGATTGCCCCGCTATTAGCTTTTGCATTTATACCTCCGCTGATATTATCTACCCGGATTGTCCCGCTGCTGGCATCTATATCAGCTAAGCCGCCAATCCGATCGATTGTTATTGAGCCGCTGTTAGCTTTAACCGTTGAATTTCCGTTTATCTCATTTATTTTAATCGATCCGCTGCTTGCCCGCAAGTTAACCTTTCCTGCCGTCAAACTATTTAAGTTAATCGTACCGCTATTTGCTTCAAAAGATAAGCGGTCACCAACAAAAACAAGTTCTGATTTGATATTGCCGCTGCTGGCTTTCGCATTAATATTACCCGCATAATTTTTCGGGAGATAAATCTCAATCCGGTCGCTAATCATTCCAAACCCAAAAGAAAAAAGATTTATATGCTGCTCACTGCGGATGGTAACCGTTTGCCCGCTTTGACGGATATCTGCCTTACGCGCCGAATTACCGTAATATTCTTTAACTATCAACTCATTACTATCACTTTGCAGAAAATAAATATTATCCGAAGAAACCGTTATATCAAGTGCTGTTTTTTCATCAATACTTAAATTTGTTGTATGCCGCAAGCTGGCATTGCCACCGCCCATATAAAATCCTCCTCTTGGCATATATATTATCATAAAGATACAGAAAGCTAATATGAATGATAAAAAAATTACCATTGCTAATCCCACCTTTGAATTTATTTTCATTAAAACTCCCATCTGCCTGTTTTAGCAGGCGTACAAATCAGGATTATGAAAGGTTCATCTTTCATTTTATATCCTTTCTAGCATAAAAAGTGTTTGAATTATATATCAATTATGTCGTCATCTTCCGGTTCCTTAAAGCCTCTCAAACTCCTAAAATATGAAACAAGCGGATAATAAATCGGAATCGTCAGGAAAATTACCCACCCGGGATGCCAGACATTTGCATAAAAACCCATGATTAAGAAAACCAAAGTTGCAAGGACCGGATAAGCAAAAATATGGGCATTCTTTTTATTAATCGCATCAACTAATGTATACCAAAGCGGTATCAAAAGGAATAATAACCAACCCGGATGCCAAAGGTTAAAAAATACGCTAATAAAAATATAAACGATTATAATCAGGATTGTCATCGGAAATTTCTGTTTTTGATTAGTTTTGTACCAATCATGCTCATACTTTACACCATTTACGAAAACACCATCTCCATCAATATCTACCTTTTCGTTTGAGCTGCGGTCATCGACATGAATACCGTCCCAGCCGACCCGGACTTCACTTCCGTCTTTGTCAATAACATGAATACCTTTCATACTTATGTTTACATAATCTGAACGCTTTATATCATCTTCAGTTTCATAACAGGTGTTATTATTCTCTTCGGCTTCACGTTTCGGGATTTCATCATCAGTCTGTAATAGTTCATCTAATGAAATTCCGTATAATCTTGCCAGCAAAATCAAATTGTCAGTATCGGGGGAAGCTTCAGCCCGTTCCCATTTGCTGACTGCTTGGCGCGAAATACCTAATTTCTCTGCTAATGCTTCTTGAGAATAATTATTAGTTTTACGTAAGTTTACCAGTCTGTTAGCAATTTCAATATTCATAATTTAATAACTCCTTCCAGCGCCAAAATTATTTTAACGCAATTTATTGCATTTGTACTGTTTGCGGCATAGCCGTTATGGGGTAATTATATGCGCAACCACTAAGGTTGCACTACCAATTCTAGCTTTCATCGCAGCAACTATTGGTTGCGGGCGGCAAAAAACTTAACGCTGCTTCCTTATATAAGTGATAAAACGATTACCGTTTTCTTCAAACAATGCGGCGGCTTCACTCCGGCTAATCCGCTTAACTTCACCAACCTGGGGATTCATTATAATAATATTTTGCTCGTTAAAACCTACAATTACTAAAGCATTACCATCTTCCAGCAATTTCAGTACCGGAATATCTTGGTTTACATAATATAAAATGCTTTCCATATTACAACCAGTTAAATCTAATACTTGAATATTTGAAATATTCTCATGCAAAATCGAAATCGGCGTATAACCACGGCTTAACAAATATTGCGTATTTTGCGTAATCCCCTCATATTGCAGAATTGCATCAAGGCATACGGCCAGGGAATTTCCATGCGGCGGCACTTCCTTTCCTTGAATCGTGATGATTTGGTTTCGCGAGTTTAAATTACCCCGGTACCATACATACTCACCTTTCCGGTTTTTGACGATTCCAAAATTCCTAAACGCTGAGTTTACCGCCTTTGCTTCTGATAGATAAATACCGGTAATGCCATTTTTGCTATAAACATAAAACCGGTCATTATCATAACCATGCCTTTGAATATTCAGCTCACGCCCGCCTTCAAATAATATTTCACGAGGTGAAAGCACTACTATTTGCGTATGGTCAATTTCTTGTTTAAAAGCAAGCCGGACGGTTCTTAGATAGCGCTCGGTAGAGATTATTTCAACTTTATTACTTGTTCCGGTACTGATAATTTGGTTAGTTATCTGATCGTTTGTTGTTTCGCGCAAAATACCTTCCTCATTTTGATACAAACGATGTAAAGTAAGCATATTATTCGTTTTCGTAATTCCGGTGACAAAATAATTTGGCTGATGGTGCTCTTTTAATATTTCCCCGGCTTCATTTTGAATTTTCACGGTATACATTGGGAATATCGTATTACCAAGGGCATCTTTGGTGATATCCGCCGCCCGTGCAAGGCCATAAATCAAATCCTCTTGCATAAATTCCAGCGGCATGATGTATTCGTTAAAACCGGCATTAATTACAGTATGCTTTTCATCCTGGAGATTCATCAGATTAAGCCTTGTTGTGCCATAAACATTGTCTGAATCCTGCCAGACTAACATTTTGTTACTGTCAGAAATATGATATGAACCTTCCTGCATTTGACTGATAATCGTCTGGGCTGTACGGCTGTCCAAATGAATGGCATAAATTTCATTGTCAAGCATCAGGAATAACCGGTTATTCCGGTTAAGATAGACCATTTGTTCAACTTCGGCAATTAAAAGTTCCGGTGATTTGAAATATGGTATATATACCATTTCATCGATAGTATTGACCATACTGTTGTAGTAATTAACGGAAATACCTACCCGGCCTTCATGACGGCCGCGATTCATATACCCGTATACCATAAAAACCACATTGCCGGCTTCATCAATATTCAGTATTTTCGAGCGGTGGCCGGAATAATTAGTCCGCGCATCATTATTTTCTTCATCGGAAAAACCGAATAAACGGACAAATTTCCGGTCGGGGATAACCAAACTGTAAAGATTATTACCATGTTCAAAAGCAAAAACATTGCCGCCGTCACTTTCAGTTAAAGGGACGTTGGGGTTTGTTATTCCAAGATTAATATTGCGGTTTGTGAAATTTTCGAGATTACCCATAAAAACTTGTTCCATCGTCCGCTCAAAATCTAATAAAAAGATACGGTCCGGCGTATAACGAATCCGATAAAATTCTTCAACTTCATAAACTACATCTTCATTATCATCCAAAATAACATTGTATTTAATCCGGAAGCTTCCGGTCTGAACCGCCATTTCTTTCACATAAAGGACAGGTTCACTGATACGGGTAACGGAAAGGTTTCCCCAGGTGACTTGCTGGAAACTGGAATTAATCGTAACCCGGTTATAGGTGGTATTGTCACCCTGGGCATTTGGCTCAAGATATTGAGTCAGTTCCCGGGCTTCATCTTTGTTGAAAGTTTTTTCGTGGAACTGGAAGCAATAATTGATTTTTTCTTCGAAGTGAGTTTCAGTTGAACTGAAAATGCGGGTATAAAAACGAATTGTGCGATTTCTATCAGTATTAACAAGCAGCACAAAAGTGTACTCTTCTTCCGGTTCAATCAGGTCTTTGATATTAATATCAAATGTTATGCTATTTCTTCGTTCTTCGTATTCGGTTATTTCAGTACTTTCAATCAAACGTGACCCGTCAATACTTCGTACTTCAAAAATAAGGCCTTCGATGATATTGCCGTATTTGTCAATCCGCATGGTAAGGCGGCGCCCATCCATCAGAGGGGTCAAAGACTCACGAAAATAGCTGGTTTCCATTGGTTCGGCATAACCCCGCAGACTGTTTAGCTGGCGGTCGCCCATCAAAACATAAACCAGGGGGTAAGTCGCCGGGCCCATCTGGGCGGTCATGTCAACATTTCCTTGATTCATATAACCACCAATCAAGTAAAGTGATGATATGAAAATAATAATCAAGAGGATACTTTTAAAAGCAGTTTTAAGCATGTTTATATTTTAACCATTTTATGGGAAAACCACAAGAGGAATTAAATTTCCCGGAAAAGATTATTTAAGCTTATCGCTGTGCAACAGCAATCTAAACCTTAATAAGTAGTAACGGAGCCCCCATTTATGCTTTATTATCTCAAAAATAGTCTTCCGGTCTGAAAGGACAGTTGCTATCATTTCAGGAACGGCAGTATTTTCACGGTATAAGAAATACTCACATAAATCAAGAAAATTAAGCGGCATCGGTTCCTCCGAATTAACCCGCTCTTTGAACTCGCAAATTGTTTCGCCGGGAAGAAAACGTAACCCAAGAAGATTAAGGATTTGCAAATTGGCCCGGACATGCTCGATAAACTGTTCGGCCGGCCCGTAGCGGCTAAAGCGCCGTTTCTTCACTAGATAATCAATAAAAATAAATACTGTGACCGCAATTATTAATGAGGAAATAATTATTAAAACCAATGAAAATAAGGAAAAATTTCCTTCATTCTGGGGGAGAAGCTGCTTAATAAAAGATTCTTCCGGCTCCGGGGTTTCCGGAATTTCCGGCATCGGCGATGCCGGCCTTTCTAACGCAACGTTTGATGTAAACGTCGGAAGCCAATATTGGTAACGGCTATGGCCAAATCCCGGCGTCGGTTCGAATGAAATCCAGCCAACCCCGTCAAAATATACCTCCGGCCAGGCATGAGCCATCGTATTCGTCACGGCGACCGGTTTCCTGCCAAGGTCTTCGTCATAAACCATAAAACCCTGCACATACCGCGATGGCAAACCAAGTTCCCGCACCAGCAGGGTAAAAGCGGTGGCAAAGTAAGTACAGTACCCGGAATGGCTCTCTAATAAAAAATAGTCAAGAAAATCTTTTCCTTCAGGTAATCCCCCCGGAGTTTTCGTATATTGAAAATCTATACCGGCCTGCCCCGCGAGGGCCCGTTCGATAGCCTTACATTTTTCGTAATTGTTTTCCGCATCTTTAATTATTTCCGTAAGAAAATTACGCACGTCTTCACTAATAGGATATTTCTCTGTATACCGGTGGTGAATCTTCTCGCTTCGTTCTTTTAGTATCCTATCTAAAGATTGAAACGGTTCGCCCAATAATAAAAAATAATCAAGCATCATATTTACCGGCGGTTGTACGTCATACTCATACATATTTTCGCTTATAATCATTTCCCGGAAAAAATCCTGCCCTGAATTTGCCTGAAAATAAGTAAGATTATACTCTGTACCCCGGCTTTTTACAGAATCAAATCTAAGCTCACTTTCATATTCGGTCATATTAAGTCCGGTTTTCGAATCAATTTTCAGCATTCTTAGCGGGACAAAAACATAATTCGAACTAAGGCCGGTATAAGAAATATTAAGATCACTATGTGCTAGATAATTTGTTCTGAATCCCGGGTCAAACCGTTCGATTGCATAAATCATTTCGATTAAATCAAGCAGAAATTCATTTTCAGTTGGTTCAGCATTTGCGTTCCAGGAGTTTCCGTCAAAACTATCAAAGACATTACCGCGAAGATATATCGTCATTTGCTTACCGCTTTTTTGATTTATGAATAATTCAGTACGGGTACGGGAAGAAATATTACCGCCAATCCTTGCTTCGCCGGTAAATCCGGTTACTTCCATTCCAAACCCTTCGTTGCCGCCGCTGAATGATGAAATAATATTGTTTGAAATATTGATAACTATATCATAAACCTGGTTAATAATTACCTTAACGGCTTTCCATTCATAAGGTTCATTTTTCGTCGGAAGAATCAAGATAATCAGCATATAAATCCCTAAAAACGGAATTAAACAAACCGCAATTTTTTGCCGGAAAGAAACATCTTGCAAAAGTTCCGTCAGGACAAAAGAAATAAAAAGAAGACAGAAACAGACCGCAATTTTGTCGATGATATATCCGCTAAATAAGCCATATAATAAGCAGGCAAAAAGAAAAAGGGCAACAATTAACCGTAGTTTTGGGACTCGTGCCATTAATAAAGCAAAAGGAATCAAAATTGCGGTCGCAAGAAAAATATTCAGATATTGAAATGAGCTGATAAAATTGTTCTGGGTCACAATCCATACAAAATAGGTATTTAGATATATTACAGTTACCCAATACCTAGTCAGGAATATCCCCAGTAAAATAACACCTGTTATGATTGCGGGGATTATTCTTTGTTTTCCTTTAGTCAGGAAAAAGCATAAAAATATAACCAGTGTAATCCCGCTTACAAATAAGACCGTGCTTATCCCTAACCGGGGGGCAAGATAAGGCTTTAACAGTCCGATACCAATCCAGGCGGATAAGAAAAGGAAAAATATTTGATATATTTTTTCGTAGGATAATTTCATTCAATCTCCATAAAGAATGGCTGTTTTATAGCCATTCTTCCCAAGTGAAGGCTAGTTTATCTTTGGTGTTGGGCCTTTGTCCGACTCCTTAGATAAACTCTTCACTTTCTTCATACCCGACTTTTACAATTTTGAACCGCTCGGTACTTTGACGGCTATATTCGGAAATATCTTCTTCCGATACGACATAAACCACCGCTATTTTGGATGTTAATGATAACCTTGCAACTTCAGCAAACAAATCATCATCCATGTAGTGTACGACCATCAAAACTATTTGGGCACCGCTAATCAAACCACGGCGGTAAACATCATTATATAGATTTAGAAAACGGTTATTTGAGCGGAAGCTAATTGATGCTAATTCTTCATAGATTGAATTAAATTGGACGATATCCGAAATTAAAGCATTCTGCAATTTATCTTGGTTAAATACTAACTCAATCGACATTTTCCCAATAACAAAATGATATAACAAGCCAATCGTCTGTTCAAGAATCTTGTTTTCTAAAGGAAGATATTCACGCATATCATTGGAAACTCGCTCAAAATCGGCAATTAATAAGACCTTTTCCTTCAATACGCCGATATCATTCCGTACCTTTAGTTTTAATGACCTTGCGGTCGATTTCCAATGAATTTTTTTAAGCGGGTCGCCGGCAACATAATCGCGGACGACCAAATCAGGCTCATTTATATCTTTTTTAAAATTACTATGGATAAAAACATCTAAATCCGGTATCTCATTTTGAATATCTAAAGCAACAATCCGTGGTTTTACAATCGCATCAAGCTTGGACATCATTTTATACGAAAAACGAAAAAGCTCAAGAAAATCGGTTATTACCAACCTGTTTACACCGACTTTGTATTCACCCCGGTAGCGGCATCTCAAAGTTGTCTTATATTCAATTTTTTCTCCGGGAAACAGGCGGAAAACCTGGTCATCAGGAACATCGGTTACATTTGAAAAATCACTATAAACCTTAATATTCAGCGCAGTAAAAACCGTAAAACCTTCATTTTTCAGGATAAAACTATAAGGGACAAGCTCGCCGGCAACAATATTGCGAGTCTTTATTTCCTGATAAATCGTAAAACTATAATATACATAGATGAGGTACATCAATGATATCAGCGGGATAATTAAAACCGCAAAAAAGAGTGAATAACTAATAACTCCGCCAAAAATACTAATCAGGATTAATGAAAGGATAAAAAGAACTAATAATATTAATTTGCGGTATTTAGATTTTAACATGATTTATTATTGGGACAGGCGCTTTTAGGGTCAAACTCTTCAAAGCAGCTTTCGCATCAACTTTTTGCAATTTGGCCGCCGGGGTTAGTTGGAGACGATGATTTAATACTAAAGGGACAATTTTTTTCACATCATCGGGTTTTGCAAAGTCCCGCCCTTCAAAATAGGCCTGCGCTTGCGCCGCTTTCGCCATTGCAAGTAGTGCCCGGGGGCTTGCGCCAAGGATAAAATGTTCCGACTCACGGGTAAGGCGGACAATATCCGTGATATATTCAAGTAATTTTTCTTTCATAATTACTTTGTTTACTTCTTCGCGGATTGCCAAAATATCAGCCGCCGTGCAGACCGGTTTGAGGTTTTTTGCGCATCTTCCGGCAAGGAACCCTTGCGCCATCAGGACTTCCATTTCGCGTTCGGGATAACCAATTGAAATGCACATCATAAAGCGGTCCATTTGCGATTCCGGCAAGGGATAAGTCCCTAGGAACTCAATTGGGTTTTGGGTTGCAATGACCATAAAAGGCTGCGGTAATTTCCGGACAATACCATCAATTGTAACTTGATCTTCTGACATTGCTTCAAGCAGACTTGCCTGGGTTTTGGGCGAGGTACGGTTGATTTCATCGGCAAGTAAAATTTGATTCATCACCACGCCTTCTTTGTATTCAAACTCACCGGTTTTCATGTTATAAATAGAAATTCCTTCAATATCGCCGGGTAAGGTATCGGGGGTAAATTGAATCCGGCCGAAGCTGCATTCCATCACATTAGCAATTAAGGTTGCCAGCGTTGTTTTGCCTACTCCCGGGACATCTTCGATTAAAACATGCCCGCCGGCAAGTAAGGCAACTAAAAGCTGCGCAACTACTTCTTCTTTTCCTACAAAAATTTCATTGATAGCCGTTTCGATTTTTTTTATGGTTTCGAAGTGATTCATAAAGCACCATCCTAATTTCTAGTTTATCATGCAACAAAATATTCAGCAAGTACCAGTTTTTGTCGGAAAACCGTGTCACTAAATTGAAATAATCCATTATAATTATATAAAAAATTGCTAACGATGTTGATTAAATATCAGCAAGATTTATAGTAATATTTGTCGGTTTTTGCTTTCAAATTTTTGATGTAATTTATGTTTTTAAATGAAATAAATTCTTGACGAAAACGATTCAGCATGTTATTGTTATAATGATACATAGGATAATTTGTAGAAAGGAGTTTTTTTATGAAAATTGTAAACCCCGTGGGAAGGGATCCGGGTAAGGAAGAGAACCTGAAAGCACATCGGGCATGTGTGTGTTGGGTTAACCCGAATGGTAATACTGCGCAATCTACCGTCTATGCATATGATAGTTGCTTCCGTTGTGCATGTGATTGTCAACCCGGAAATCCCTTGAACAATAGTGCAAATAGTAACTTAGCACTAGCTCATAATTACTAAAAAAATTAAATATGACGTAAACATTTAAAAGAGACAAATTTAACAAGGCGGTGAAACTGTTAATCACGCATAAACATCGCCTTGTTAACCATTTTGCAAGATACAAAGGAAAATAGACATGAAAAATACAAATGATATTGATGATTTGAATAATTTGAACGATTTTAATTTTTTAATTGAACGTATATATAAATACGGAGGAATAAACCGGCTTGGCCATATTTTCACAACCGATAAAAACAGTTATTATTATGATAATGGAACGGGGAAAGTAACATGTCTTGGTGCGGAAGAAAAACAAGTTTTTGAATGGTTATTTAAAAATGAGCATGATTGTTCCTATGACAATTTCCGGCTATCGGTAGAGAGCCCTAATCATGATGAGTTATTGAAAAATATCCGCCGGTTTGTGGACGATGAAAATTTACTAATGGCTCCGGTTAAAACCCAATTCATATCCCCGCCGCATAAAGAAGAACTAGAGTCAACCATGCAAAGCGGAATGAGAATCCTCACTTTGGAACTAACCGAGGAATGCAATCTACGGTGCGATTACTGCATATATAATGAAAAATATGATAAGGTAAGAGAGTTTTCAGGTAGAGAAATGGGCTTTGATACCGCAAAAGCGGCGGTTGATATGCTTAATAAATACGGCGGTGAAGAAGTAGCAATCACTTTTTATGGCGGTGAACCATTACTCAAGTTCGAGTTAATTAAACAAGTGATTGAATATGCTACCGAAACAATAAAAGAAAAAGAACTGACCTATTCAATGACAACCAACCTAACCTTGATGACTAGAGAAATGGCTGAGTTTTTCGTCTCAATTGATGGATTTAGTATCGTATGCAGTCTTGATGGCTCCGAAGATATCCACAATGAATACCGGAAATATCCTAACGGGATTGGCAGTTTTAACAATGCTATCAAAGGCCTTAAATATCTTGTCGGTGCATGTCGCGAAAGATTTGGCAGCGAATTTGCCGAAAAAATAACCAGCAAAATTATGCTTAGTATGGTATTTGGCCCGCCTTATACCCAAGCTAAAGCCGTTATGGTTGATGATTTTTTTGAAGAAATATCTGATTGGTTGCCTAAAAACATATCAAAAACAGTAACTTACCCTGAATTTGGTTCAATCGATGAGTCTATAATGCTAAATAAAGAAAAAAATGATAATACTAATGCCATGAAATGGGATCCGCTTATTAGCTGGACTATGAATGAATACGATATCCAAGATGGGGCCAATGAATTATTTACAAAAAAAACAATGACGGAAGCATTGTTGCCCATCCATAACCGGCCGATTATGGACAAACCCGAGCAATCAGGCGGATTTAACGGCTGTTGTATTCCCGGTCAACGCAGGGCATATGTATGTACCAATGGTGATATCCTACCTTGTGAGAAAATGGGGCTTTGCCCAACAATCGGTAATGTCCATAATGGATTCGATATCGGCGCGATAGCAAAACATTATGTTGATGATTATGAGAAAATGTCAATCTCCGATTGTAATGAGTGCTGGGCTTTTAATATTTGCGGAATTTGTTATATGAAAAACTATAACGATTCTTCATTTGACCTCGCAAAAAAACGCGAAAACTGTATAAGTGCAAGAAATCAGGCTTCAAATTTGCTAAGGCTTTACCATCATATTTTAGAGACCGCCCCTGAAACATTGGCTTATTTAAACGAGATTGAGGTGTCATAAAAAAATAATTAATCAAGGAAGGTGATTTAGCCACATGAAGATATTTAATAAAAATCGTATTATACCGCTAATCATGGCTTTAATTATGTTGATGGTATTAACTTTTAATAGTGCTTGTAGTACATTTAACACCAAAGATATTACCACTTCCGCGAAAGAGGCTGATACATATATCAGAGTCCGTATTAATCTGCCCCATAAGCGGATTTATAATTTTACAGTACACGAGAATTATTTGTACTATATTTGTTATGAAGAACCGGATGATACTGCTTATGAAATTCCTTACATGGGGCGGAATCCTAACGAACTTCAGGCATTACTAGTGCGATTAAATCTTGATAATCCTGATTCATTCACAATTACTCCCCTTGATGTCCCGGCCGACCAATATATCCAGACTGTGGCTGTTGATAATGATGGATATATTCATATCTTGACAAGTCAATGTATCGAAGAAGATACCTATGTCTCCTACGGGAATATGTTTTGGTACAAAATTGATAGCGAAGATTCAATCAGTAAAATTGTAGAATATTCCATTGATGACTATTTGCTTCCTACTCAATTAATAATTGGTAATGATGGAAATGCTTATATTTCGGCATTTTGTACTTATGAAGAAAGTATTATCCTAGTTATCAATCCATCTGGAGATTTAATTGCGAAATTCCCGGAGTATTCTTTGTTTATGTTTAAAGACGATGAAGGCAATGTTTATACTCATCACTACACTACCTTTATAGCTTTACATGGTTTTACGACTATGGTAGTCTCATTAATCGACCTTGAAACAGCAAATTTAGTAGAAATTATTGATATTACGAAATTAGCCGGAGTAAGAGCTGGCTTTACTGGATTGGGAAAGAAAGCTGAAGTTTTTTTCCTTGCTAATACGGATGGTATTTATAGTTATAGCATGGAAAGCCAAACTAAGATTGAACACTACACATGGGATGAAATCGGTATGGGCAGAATCAGTAATGACGCCCGGGTATTTCCGATTGATAACCAAATACTTTTCGTTGATATTCCCGAAGGAAGGGGGGGGGGGGCATTTTTTGAGGGTAATACTTTCAGAATCATCAGGCCAAAGACAAGCGAAGATTTCGCAAGATTGGAAGCGAAACCACGGGAATGGGAACCAC